>OBYR01000021.1_pt1 | contig 216409 bp, 170 predicted proteins | sample 1495491 | NCBI WGS metagenome assembly OBYR01 (sample SAMEA2580206, study PRJEB22360) | human gut metagenome | biome: human gut; feature: human-associated habitat; material: faeces | place: Denmark | collected 2008/2010 | reverse complement strand
TATGAACTCACATCGGCTGGTTAGCTACGAAACCGACCGTCTCGCCTGCCATACGGCCAAAGCCGACTACGATATTGGCAGCCCACAATTCCTGAACTTCGAGGAAGTCAGAATCATCGACAATACATTTGATCACATCGCGTACATCGTACGGCTGCTTAGGATCGGCAGGAACCACTTCTTCGATGTTCAACATAGCTGTCGGTTCTTTCGGTTCAACAGTCTTGGCACGCTGCTGGTTGTTCCAGGGGATAAAGCTTACCAGACGTTTAACCTGTTCGAAACATTCCTGTTCGCTCAAGGCATAGAAATGAGCGTTACCTGTTGTTTCAGCATGAACACGGGCACCACCCAGGTCTTCCATAGAGATGTCTTCGCCCAAAACAGTCTTGATCACATTCGGACCGGTGATGAACATCTTGGAGATGTTTTCTACCACGAACACGAAGTCTGTCAAGGCAGGAGAATAAACGGCACCACCGGCACACGGTCCCAGGATCAACGAGATCTGAGGGATAACACCTGATGCGATTGTATTTCTATAGAATATTTCACCATATCCGGCCAAAGCGCCAACACCTTCCTGAATACGTGCACCACCCGAGTCATTGATACCGATGATCGGACATTTCATCTTCAGTGCATGATCCATGATCTTTGTGATCTTGCGAGCATGTTGCAAACCTAATGAACCACCGGCAACAGTGAAGTCCTGTGCATAGATACATACCGGAGCACCGAAAATAGTACCCGTACCTGTAACTACACCATCACCCGGAAAGTCTTTCTTATCCATTCCGAAGTCGCGGCCATCATGCTTTACAAACAAATCGTACTCATGAAAAGAGTTCTTGTCCAGCAAGGAAAGAATACGATCACGGGCAGTCAATTTACCCATCGCGATCTGCTTTTCGATAGCAGCTTCGCCTCCACCCATCTCAACGACGGCTTTCTTCTCCCTGAGGGCCTGAATGTTTTTACTTAAATCTGTCATATTATTTAATAGATTTTTATTATTTACCGACAGCTTTTGCTCTGTACGAACAACGAGCAGTCCCTTTAATAATACTATTTAGTTTTCCTTTATTCAACTGGCGGCGGATAGCCGACACATTGTCGATGAAGACATGACCTTCCAGGTGCTCGCATTCATGCTGTACAACACGGGCTGCAAAACCATCGACCACTTCGTCATGTTCTTCCAGGTTTTCATCCAGATATTTCACACGGATCTTGCTGGCACGGGATACTTTTTCATGTACGCCCGGCAGGCTTAAACAACCTTCTTCCATGGAAATTTCTTCTTCACTACGTTCTACAATGTCCGGATTGATCATGGCACGCTTGAAACCTTTGCATTCGGGGAAATCATCTCCCATTACATCAGCATCGATCACCAGCAAACGGAGCGACAGACCAACCTGAGGAGCGGCCAAACCTACTCCATCGGCATTATACATCGTGTCGAACATATTTGCTACTAACTGCTTTAAATCCGGATAATCTTTGGGTACATCTTCAGCCTCTTTTCTTAATACGGGCTGTCCATATAAATATACTGGTAAAATCATAAACTATAACTGATATTTTTTATTTTCTAAATATGATTGCAGGATAATAACGGCACTGATTTCATCCACCAACCCTTTATCCTGTCTTTTTTTCTTCTTCAAACCTCCGTCCAGCATGGCTTTATGCGCCAGGACAGATGTAAAACGTTCATCGTAATATTCAACCGGGATATCCGGAATTGTCCGTTTCAGATGTGTAACGAATGCTTCCACATACTTCATATTTTCCGAAGGTTCATTATTCATCTGTTTCGGCTGGCCGACCACAAACAGTTCAACCGGTTCCTTTGACACATAAGCTGACAACCAGGAAACAAGTTCACCACTCGGCACTGTCGTCAACCCGTTTGCAATCATTTGCAAGGTGTCCGTAACTGCTATTCCGGTCCGTTTCCGACCATAATCAATTGCTAGTATCCTTCCCATCGGTTGCAAAGATAGCACAAATATGGATTTATATTACACAAATACACAAAAAGTGTGCAATTTATAAATTTAATAAGCATTCTTTTCTCCTTTCGACATATTCAAAACCGTCACCACAATGATCTTCAGATCCAGGAAAAACGACCAGTTCTCGATGTACCACACATCTCTTTTGACACGGCCTTCCATCTGTTCCAATGTCTTTGTTTCTCCGCGATAACCGGTTACCTGCGCCCATCCTGTAACCCCCGGCTTCACCAAATGACGCACCATATATTTATCGATAAGAGCCGAATACTGTTCGGTATGCTTCAGCATATGAGGACGGGGACCGACTACCGACATTTCCCCTCTCAGTACATTGATAAACTGCGGAAATTCATCCAGGTTTGTACGGCGCAGAAAGTCTCCGACACGCGTTTTACGGGGATCGTCTTTTACCGCCTGCAATTTATCCGCATCGGAATTTACCCGCATAGTACGGAATTTATAGCACTCAAACTCCTGCCCGTACAGACCAGTCCTTTTCTGTTTAAAAAAGATCGGTCCCGGAGAAGTTATTTTTATCAATGCTCCGACAATGATATATAATACCGGATAAACAGTCAACAGAACTCCCAATGAAAAAACAATATCAAAGGATCTTTTTAATGCACGATTATAAGCAGCCTGCAACGGTTCGCGACGAATCGCCAATAACGGAATAGACTCCATTATTTCCATCACAAGACTCTTCTTGATATTCCTGTAGAACTCGGGAACGATGTAAAAGCGAATCATATGCTTTTCCGCAAAATTGATAATCCGCAGGATCTTTTCATCCTGTGTTCCCGGCAAAGTACAATAAATCTCGTCTATATCATTAGCAAGTACATAATCCTCCACTTCATGAGTCATACCCAAATAATTGGGCAAAACACTCTGTAAAGATAAATTATCATCGAAAAAACCCATCACATGGAATCCATAAGAAAGATCATCTTTCATGACCCGATACAATTCCATACCGTTCTTTCCGGCACCGACAATAATAATTTTCTTGAAATTATGCCCTTTCCTACGATACATCTTCAACGTAACACGAACCAACACACGCCAAAGTGCAAAAATGACAATCGTTATAAGATAATACACAATCAGGAAAGTAGCCAGAGCATCGCCTATATTTAAAAATATCAGACAGGTAGCAAATAAAAATACCAATATGGAAACCAGCGCAAAGGCCCTTTGGACGATTTTATCGATAAAAACAACAGCCACATGCAATTGCATGGGAACAAAATAAAGAGAAAAGAAATAGCAAAAATTCAACAAAAGCACCACCTCTCTTAAACTATAAGACAGCGCTTTTGTATATAATATATCTAATCCATTATAAACAGCGAAGAACAATAGGTTTAATACTAACAAATCTCCTATTCCTATCAGCCATTGGATAAGGTAACCATGTTTTTTGTCGAATTCCATAACTGTGTTCTAAAATTCCACAAAAGTAATGAATATTCCGTGCAAAAAAAAGGCTGCACAACATAATGTGCAGCCTTTTTAGGATATAATCGAAATTAATTAATTGTTTGCACGCATGATAACAACACGGTTCCAGTTGTTTTCGCTGTACGGCTGTTCGTCTGAGCCTCTGTATTCGATCGAGATCTGTTCAGAAGAAACACCATATTTTTCAATTAACTCTTTAGCTACAGCTTTTGCACGTTTTTCAGAAAGCTGCATATTATATGAGCTTGTTCCTGTCTTCTTGTCTGCATAACCGATCACCTTGATAGGAGCATTGTTTTCTTTTACAAACTCAGCAGTATTGTAAATATTGATCTGCTGATTCTTATCGATCTTAGCACTGTTCAGACGGAAGTAAACTACATTGTCTACATAGTTATTAACTACATTCGTTACAACTTCTTCGCATTCAGGACAGGATTCCGGACGTTTGCTCAATTCATCATTAGCAGCACGCAGTGAATTGATCTGATTGTTCAGGTCGTTCAACAATGCGTAATCCATCGGTTCCAATACTTCGAAATCAGTTTTACCCAGTTTGAATGTCAAACCAGCACTTAACTGAGCGATACCGTCAGTCAGGTGGAACATATTAACACGGTTGAACTGTTCGTTCAGCAAAGAGCCCTGAACTTCCACGTTCAAGTCAACACGTTTGCTTAAACGGAAAGCAGTAAGGATACCTGCATTCAATGTAGGAGATTCTGTTCTTGCACGACCCTGGTTTTCGAAACGCTGTGCATAACCGAAACCTACCCAAGGAATCAAACGGAATACTCTTTTTTCATTATATACACCCCAAAAATTGGTAACATCCCATAACAAGTCTACATGAGCTGCTGCATATTTGTTATGCTGCATAAACTCTGCATTGTTACCTTCAAATCCGTGAAGGATACCTCCGTTCAACTGAGTACGGAAAGCCAGATACGGATTGAACCATTTACCAAATGAGAACTGTGGAGCAAAATTCAGACGGTTTCCAAAATCCGCTTTATTATTTTGGTCACCTAACAAAATACTTGCACCACCGGCAACAGAAATAAACCAATTGTCGCCAGCTTTGTTTTTCTTGAAATTTGTCTTATAACCTTTTTCAGTACTAAAACCAACTTGTGGTTTAAATTCCTGTGCAGACACAGAGAAAACAAAACCTGACAACAAAGCTAAAAGTAATACTTTAGTCTTCATATTCATCAACATTTTAATTAAACAATCAATTACCTTAGATAACGCTCAAATATAGAGCAAAATTAACTCTTTTTTTAACTAAAACAAAATTAATCTACATTTTGTTCTTAATTTATTCAAAATAATTCAGAATTTTATATCCACCTTCTTTCAGGTAAGATTCTTTTTTCATCAGCTTAATATCATTTTGCATCATATCCTGAATCAGAGCATCAAGGGTGTATTTCGGCTCCCATCCCAAGCGGGCACGAGCCTTGGTTGCATCCCCGATAAGCAGGTCTACCTCGGTCGGACGAAAGTATTGAGGGTCAATACCAACAACTTCCTCACCCATTCGTCCTTTAAAATGTTCGAGATAAGCCTCACCTACTTTCTCTATAAACATTTTTTCGTCAATATAGTTTAATACTGCGACCTCATTAACATTTTCCCCTTTGAAAATAATTTCAACGCCTATTTCTTTAAATGCTTTCAGGATAAAATCACGAATAGTCGTCGTAATTCCAGTAGCTATTACATAATCAGAAGGTTCATCCTGCTGAAGAATGGCATGCATCGCGCGTACATAATCTTTAGCATGTCCCCAGTCGCGTTTGGAAGATAAATTACCCATATAAACTTTGTCCTGCATTCCCAAAGCGATACGCGACACAGCCCGGGTTACTTTACGAGTCACAAAAGTTTCTCCGCGAAGAGGTGATTCATGGTTGAATAAAATACCGTTCGAGGCATGCATCTTATAGGCTTCGCGGTAGTTGACCGTAATCCAGTAACCATATAGTTTGGCTACGGCATACGGACTTCTGGGGTAAAAAGGCGTTGTTTCTTTCTGAGGAACTTCCTGAACCAGCCCGTATAACTCAGAAGTGGAAGCCTGGTAAATACGGGTTTTAGGAATCAGATTCAAAAGGCGGACAGCTTCCAGAATACGCAGAACGCCTAACCCGTCGGCATTAGCTGTATATTCCGGCGTATCGAAACTTACTTTCACATGGCTCATGGCAGCCAGGTTGTATATTTCATCCGGCTGTACTTCGCCAATAATACGGGTCAGATTCAGACTGTCGGTCAGATCACCGTAATGAAGGATCAGATTCCGGTTCTCGACATGTGGATCCTGATACAGGTGATCGATACGATCCGTATTGAACATGGATGAACGACGCTTGATACCATGTACCGTATATCCTTTTTTCACAAGATATTCTGCCAGATAAGCGCCATCCTGCCCTGTTATACCCGTTATTAAAGCAACTTTACTCATTAAATACGATGTTTATTATTGTTTGTTTAAATACCAATTATATAAAAGCTCTACGCCTTCATTGATTTCGATCTGATGATGCCAGCCCAATGCATGCAACTTGCTTACATCCGTAAGCTTCCGCAACGTCCCGTCGGGTTTGGATGCATCAAAAGCAAGTTCACCTTTGAAGCCGACCGTATCCTGTATCAACATGGCTACTTCCCGGATGGATAATTCCTTTCCCGTACCTATATTAATATGGGTATTACGCACTTCGTTTCCTTCCGGACGTACATCGGAGAAATCAATATGCTCCATGACATAGACAGATGCATCCGCCATTTCTTCACTCCATAAAAATTCGCGAAGAGGTTTTCCCGTACCCCATAGCTGCACTTTTCCGGGGTAAATACCGTATTTTTCCAGAATTGTCAGGATCTCTTTCTCCGGGGCATTCCCCGATATTCCTTCTACCGGACGGGTATTTAAATCCTTACACAAAGCCTCCCAATCACCCGAATGAAGACATTTGGCGAGATGGATTTTACGAATCATGGCAGGAAGTACATGCGAAGTTTCAAGATTAAAGTTATCATTCGGACCATAGAGGTTGGTCGGCATCACGGCTATATAGTTCGTTCCATATTGCAGGTTATAACTTTCGCACATCTTTATACCGGCAATCTTTGCGATCGCATACGGTTCGTTGGTATATTCCAGCGGAGATGTCAGCAAACAATCTTCCGGCATCGGCTGCGGGGCTTCACGCGGATAGATACAGGTACTTCCCAAAAACAACAACTTCTTTACATTATTCATATAAGAAGCATGGATCACATTATTCTGTATCATCAGATTGATATAAATAAAATCTGCACGATACAGGCTGTTCGCCATGATACCTCCTACATGGGCTGCCGACAGGAAGACATATTCCGGCTTCTCAGTGGCAAAGAAATCATTCACCGCACGCTGGTCCGTCAGGTCCAGTTCAGCATGGGTGCGCAAAATAAAGTTTGTATACCCTTTCTGTTTCAGGTTCTTCAGGATGGCCGAACCGACCAGTCCCCGATGTCCCGCTACAAATATTTTACTGTCTTTATTCATTCCTTTATCAATTTCAATAAATATTGACCGTACTGGTTTTTAACCATCGGAGCTGCTGTTGCTTTCAGCTTCGCGTCATCGATCCAACCTCTCCGGTAAGCAATTTCTTCCAGGCAGGCCACCTTCAACCCCTGGCGTTTCTCGATCACTTCCACGAAAGTGGAGGCTTCCGACAGAGAATCGTGCGTGCCGGTATCGAGCCATGCAAAACCGCGTCCCAACAACTGTACTTTCAGTTCGCCGTCTTTCAGAAATTCCTGATTCACTGTCGTGATCTCCAGTTCTCCGCGAGCCGACGGCTGAATCTGTTTCGCCACTCCGACTACTTTATTCGGATAAAAATAGAGTCCGACAACAGCATAATTCGACTTGGGAGACTGAGGTTTTTCTTCAATGCTCAGCACATTTCCGTCAGTATCAAATTCGGCGACACCATAGCGTTCCGGATCGTTGACGTAGTAACCGAACACAGTCGCTTTTTGTTCGTTCTCCACATTGTTAACGGCCTCTTTTAACATAGCCGTAAAGCTCTGTCCGTAAAAGATATTGTCGCCCAACACCAGGCAAACAGAGTCATTTCCAATGAATTTATCCCCTATGATAAAAGCTTGTGCCAGTCCGTCGGGCGAAGGTTGTTCGGCATATTCGAAATGCACGCCGTAATCCGAACCATCTCCCAGCAGCCGTCGGAATCCCGGTAAATCCTGCGGGGTGGAAATGATCAGTATCTCCCGTATCCCGGCAAGCATCAGGACAGAGATCGGATAATAGATCATCGGTTTATCATAAATTGGCAATAATTGCTTCGACACACCTTTCGTAATCGGGTACAAACGGGTACCGGAGCCTCCGGCCAGTACTATTCCTTTCATAGGTTCAGACTTTTAAATTATTAAATATAGGGTACAAATGTATATAAAATATTCGATTTGTCCTTATCCGCAAAAGACCTCTTTCCGATGTGTTTAAAGGGAATAAGGCATTCTGCTGTATAACCGTTTATAATGTATATAAAATAAGTTTTTTGAAAGATGATGAAAGATAAAAGAAGTCATATTTGCATGCATCATTGCAACCTTTCATTCTACCCTCTTGTTACAGTAGAAATAATTTTAATAATAACTTGATATGAATACATTTGACGAAAGAATTAGTTCCGCCGTAAAAAACTGGTGGGTTTCACTTTTACTGGGATTATTATATATCCTGATTGCCATATGCCTGATGTTTACACCAATGGCAAGTTATGTCGCTTTAAGCATCCTGTTCAGCGTCGCTATGTTCGTAAGCGGTACGCTTGAAATCCTTTTTGCCGTATCCAACCGGAAGCATATTTCCAGTTGGGGCTGGTATCTGGCGGGCGGTATTATCGACCTGATACTGGGTATTTACCTGATGGCAAGTCCGGGGTTGAGCATGACTGTCCTGCCGTTTATTCTAGCATTCTGGCTGATGTTCAGAGGTTTCTCTTCCACCGGTTACGCCATGGACCTGAAACGGTTCGGAACCGGAAACTGGGGTTGGTATATGGCATTCGGAATCCTGGCTATTATCTGTAGCATCGCCATCATATGGCAACCGGGCTTAGGCGTCTTCACGCTTGTTTACATGATCGCTTATGCACTGCTTATCATCGGTATCTTCCGCGTAATGCTCTCTTTCGAACTGAGAAGCCTGCATAAAAAACAGGAAAAAGAATAAGAAAGAACTGAAAACTTCTGCAGAGAAGCGATCAGTATCATATATTACAAGAAGATAGTACCATAATATATAAGAATCAGTTCTCATATATTATGGTACAAATCTTCCATTATCCTCTGTAGATAGAATTCTATATTATCGAATAATTACCCGGCGGGACTGTTCTCCCTGAGAGGTATAAATATGAATTATGTAAAAACCGGAAGCAAGAGTGTTTAGCGGAATGCTATGCTGACTGTTACGAACTGTTGCCCGACGGACAATAGCACCGGATGCATTTATAACACTTACCTTTCCTTCCTCAATATCTCCTAAATCAAATTCCAGGGTGCGGGAAGAAGAATTCACTGCGATCTTATAATCACGATCAACTCGTATAGTTTCATTATGCGTAATCGTATTGTCGGAATAGAAGTTTTGGAACCGAATATAGAAAGTAAAGCCATCGTTTTCCTTATCCGTTTCACGTATCATATTCCGATGCTCATCATATTGATACGTATATTCAAAACCAAAGATCCACTCACCATCTTCCATAAATTCAGTATATTGACTGATTACATTGCCCTGATCGTCATAGGTTAGTTGTGCCTTTTGTGAAGGGATCCAATCCTTCAATTCTTCACTCCAATCATAATTAGTTCCGCCTAAAACAAGACCGCCATCACTATAAACCGCATCCATTTTGTAAATTTCAAGACTTCCATCCGCATGAAAAGTAGTATCCATCACAACCAGAGGATTTCCTTTATCGTCAGACTCAACAGTCGCCCAAATCCAGTCTTTTACCCATTCACCATTTTCATTCCGGTAGCTTCTCATTGCCGTTTGGATAGCAGAAGCATTATAAGTATTGAAAGTTTTATAAACCGGCATCCACTCCCCGTCTTTATAGGAATAGACTCTTTCTTCCGTTTCATAAGAAGTATTTCCAATGTTTTCAGGATAAATATATTCTGTTTTCGAGGAAAGGCTCAGGTCACCATCAGAACTATAAGCAGACTTCGTTTCCATTTTTATTTTTCTACCGGATTCATCATAAGTATAATAGGCGATATCCGTCAACTTACTATCACTCCCCTGATAAGTATATGTCGAATCCAAGGCTGTATTCGACATCCTTAACGATGAAACGGTTTGTGTTGTCCGGTTAAATACTTTCAAAAAATGCCCCGATGTTTGCTGGGCAAAACTAATAACTGGTAATAAACAAATACAAAGTACTAATTTTTTCATTCTCTTTTATTTTATGATTATATCGATAAGACACGAATAAATTCAAAACCCCTATCGCAACGAAAGAAATTTATCAGAAGTAAATTTCTTTTGTGCATTAAAAGAAATAACCTAGCTTTGTAATCTTGTAAGTAACGGATTAAATCTAACTAAAAATAATACTCACAGTGAAAAAGGAAGATGAAGAAAAGGTAAGCGGGCTACCGGAAAATGCCTATAGAGAACTCAAAGAAGGAGAAGTATATAACCCTATCATGTCACCCAATAAACAGTACAAAGAAGTGACACCCTGGTCTGTATTCTGGGGACTTGTGATGGCTGTGATATTCAGTGCGGCAGCTGCTTATCTAGGGTTGAAAGTCGGACAGGTATTCGAAGCCGCCATACCGATCGCCATCATTGCCGTCGGACTGTCGAGCGGTTTCAAAAGAAAGAATGCATTAGGGGAAAATGTAATTATCCAGTCTATCGGAGCTTGTAGCGGCGTGATCGTAGCCGGAGCTATTTTTACTCTTCCCGCCTTATACATCCTACAGGATAAATATCCGGAAATCACCATCAACTTTTTTGAAGTATTCATGAGCTCGTTGTTGGGCGGTATCCTCGGTATCCTGTTGCTGATTCCTTTCCGGAAATATTTCGTTTCGGACATGCACGGTAAATATCCGTTCCCGGAAGCGACAGCAACCACACAGGTACTCGTTTCCGGTGAAAAAGGCGGAAACCAGGCAAAGCCGCTTATCATGGCAGGACTGATCGGAGGTTTATATGATTTTATCATCGCCACATTCGGATGGTGGAGCGAAACGATAAGCACACGGATCGTCAGCGCCGGTGAAATGCTGGCAGACAAGGCTAAGGTCGTATTGAAAGTAAACACAGGAGCTGCCGTATTGGGCCTCGGCTATATTATCGGACTGAAATATTCCATGATCATCTGTGCCGGTTCATTCCTGGTCTGGCTGGTGATCATTCCGTTGATGTCTGTCTTTTTCGGTGCAGACGTACTGACATTAGGTAACGATGCGATCACGGCTACAGTCGGAAGCATGAGTGCCGAACAAATCTTTACGACTTATGCCCGTCATATCGGTATCGGGGGTATCGCCACAGCCGGTGTGATCGGTATTATCAATTCCTGGGGAATTATCCGGGGAGCCGTAGGACTTGCCGCCAAAGAACTGAAAGGAAAAAATACGGAAGCCGATACGGAAACCATACGCACACAGAAAGATTTATCCATGAAGATCATTTCGATCGGTATCTTCGCGACGCTGATCGTGACCTATTTATTCTTCCATTTCGGTGTACTGGATAACTGGTATTATGCGCTGATCGGTCTGCTGATCGTTGGGATTATCGCTTTCCTGTTTACGACCGTTGCCGCCAATGCGATCGCTATTGTCGGAACCAATCCGGTTTCGGGAATGACATTGATGACATTGATCCTGTCGTCGATCATCCTGGTTGCCGCCGGACTAAAAGGGACAGCCGGTATGGTGTCGGCACTAATCATCGGAGGTGTGGTATGTACGGCACTTTCCATGGCGGGAGGTTTCATTACCGACCTGAAAATCGGTTACTGGCTGGGAAGTACACCGGCTAAACAGCAAACCTGGAAATTCCTCGGTACGCTGGTTTCTGCAGCTACCGTAGGCGGCGTTATCCTGATCCTGAACCAAACTTACGGGTTTACCACCGGACAGCTGGCAGCTCCTCAGGCAAATGCGATGGCAGCCGTTATCGAACCGTTGATGAGTGGTTCGGGGGCTCCCTGGGTATTGTATGGCATCGGGGCTGTATTGGCTATCATTCTGAATTTCTGCAAGATTCCGGCACTCGCCTTCGCATTGGGTATGTTCATTCCGATGGAACTGAATACACCGCTGCTGATCGGCGGAGCTATCAGCTGGTATGTAGGAAGCCGGAGTAAGGACAAAGCATTGAACACCGCTCGTCTTGAAAAAGGGACATTGCTTGCTTCCGGATTCATTGCCGGCGGAGCCTTGATGGGTGTTATCAGCGCAGCACTGCGTTTCGGGGGCATCAACCTGGTGAATGAAAAATGGCTGGAAGGGAACTTTGCCGAACCTCTGGCTGTTCTTATGTATATTGCATTGATGGCTTACCTGGCGATAAGCTCTATGAAAGCGAAAAAAGAATAATATAAATAATGGATGCACCGCTAGTTAATGTTGGGATTATGACGGAGAAGGCGCTCTCGTTCGTATTCAACGGAGAATATATCCATACGGAGAGCAGCTCTTTTCTAACGGGAGAACAACGGGCGTTGTTCGTCAACGGAAATATTGTATACAACGGCAAGCTGTACAAGGAACTGTTCTTTGAACCGGCTTCGCCCGAATCATCGTTCGATCTGAAGGCCGTCACGATCGGAGTTGATTTTCACTGGCAAAGACAGGAAGATCAGCGCTTCAAAGGGGCGCTTAACCTGGTTGCGGGAAATGAGGGGATCGTTGTGATCAACAGTATCGACGTGGAAGAATATCTTACCAGCGTGATCTCGTCGGAAATGAGTGCCACAGCTTCGAAAGAGTTGTTGAAAGCTCATGCCGTAATCTCCCGCAGCTGGCTGCTGGCGCAGATAGAAAAGACGTTCCGCCTGGGAAATGCTCCGGATAAATACAAGAGTTGTGAACACGACCACGAACAACTGGTTCGTTGGTACGATCGTGAAGACCATCATATGTTCGATGTCTGTGCCGACGATCACTGCCAGCGTTACCAGGGTATCACCCGTGCTTCCACTCCGATAGTGAAAGAGGTGATCCACGAAACCCGCGGCGAAATACTGACCGACGGCGAGTCGATTTGCGATACCCGCTTCTCTAAATGTTGCGGAGGCGTGACCGAGCAGTTCGAACATTGCTGGGAACCTGTTCCTCACTCCTATCTGACAGCCGTGCGCGACAGCCGCGAGACTTCCTTTCCCGATCTGACCGATCCGGTCGAAGCTGAAATGTGGATACGCAACACGCCCGATGCATTTTGCAACACAACGGATAAAAAGATATTGAGCCAGGTACTGAACAATTACGACCAGGAAACAACCAACTTCTACCGTTGGAAAGTGACCTATACACAGGAAGAACTTGCCGAACTGATCCACCGAAAGAGCGGCATCGACTTCGGCGAGATACTGGACCTGATTCCTTTGGAAAGAGGGACTTCCGGACGCATCGAAAAGTTACGGATCGTAGGTACACGCCGTATATATACCATCGGCAAGGAACTGGAAATACGGCGGACTTTGTCGGAGACTCACCTGTACAGTTCGGCTTTTGTGGTAGACAAAGAGGATATGCATGCTAGCATTCCACAGCGTTTCGTACTAACAGGGGCAGGCTGGGGACATGGTGTGGGACTTTGCCAGATCGGTGCGGCAGTCATGGGTGAACAAGGATATTCTTATACGGAAATACTGGCTCATTATTTCCGGGGAGCGACGATAGAAAAAAGATATTAGCTCCTTTCCGGATTTCGAATGAACCTGTTAAAAGCTAAAAAGGTCGCTAATCTCACGATAGCGGCCTTTTTCTGTGTTTACCTATCTTTCCCGGCACCTAAAGGTAGCCGGGTTGTCTTTACTCTCACGAGCTCTAACTGAATACAAAGGAATAAATAACTCTGCAACTAAACAAGGAAAATAGATTAATAAGGGTATTTTCCCCACAAAACGGGGGAAAATGCCGATAAAATGTTATTATCTTTGTATCCGAACGTTCGACCAGGGATCAGACGCCCCTGCTCTACTTAATTAAATACCGGTTAATGAACAGCTATATCATCCTTTCTATAATTGCCGTTTATTTTGGCATACTGTTGCTGATTGCCTGGATTACGGGTAGAAAAAGTACAAGTAATGATGCCTTCTTTCTGGGTAACCGCAAATCGCCGTGGTATATCGTTTCCATCGGAATGATCGGGACATCGCTTTCCGGCGTGACTTTCGTCTCCGTCCCGGGAATGGTCCGTAGCATAGACATGACGTATATGCAGACGGTTTTCGGCTTTTTCTTCGGATACATACTCATAGCCCAAGTTCTGTTGCCTCTTTATTATAAACTTCAACTGACATCGATCTATTCGTATCTCGGAGACCGTATCGGGCGGAGAAGTTATAAGACTGGAGCGTCTTTCTTCCTGCTTTCGAAGATTGTCGGGGCGGCGGCACGGCTTTACCTGGTTGTTCTGATCCTGCAGCATTACGTATTCAGTACCTGGAATATCCCTTTTTGGGTAACTGTCATTATCAGCATTTTCCTGGTATGGCTATATACGTATCGCAGCGGCATAAAGACGATTATCTGGACCGATACGCTACAGGCGCTTTGCCTGGTTGCCATGCTGGTCGTTATTATATGGAAAGTGAAAGACGCTATGGAGCTCGATATGGGCGGTATGGTACGGACACTGACCGAGAGTCCGCATTTCCGTATTTTTGAGTTCGACGACTGGCATAGTACGCAACATTTCGTAAAACAGTTTTTCAGCGGTATCTTTATCACTATTGTCATGACCGGACTCGATCAGGATATGATGCAAAAGAACCTTTCCTGCAAAAGTCTGAAAGATGCACAAAAGAATATGTATACCTATGGCTTTGCCTTTACACCGGTCAACTTCCTGTTTCTAGCTCTCGGCGTATTGTTGCTGAGCCTTGCCTCACAGCAGCATATTGAATTGCCGGTACTGAACGACGATATCCTGCCGATGTTCTGTACTTCCGGTATATTGGGACATTCCATCCTGATCTTCTTTACGATCGGTATCATAGCGGCGGCATTCAGCAGTGCAGATTCGGCATTAACAGCGCTGACCACTTCATTCTGCGTCGATATCCTGGGTGTGGAAAAAGAAGAAGCGACACGGGCAAAGCGTACCCGCCTGATGAGCCATTTGCTTATTTCTGTCTTATTTACCCTGATTATCCTTATCTTTAAGGCGGTAAACAGTCGTAGCGTAATCGACGCCATCTATATGATCGCTTCCTATACGTACGGTCCTTTACTGGGATTATTTGTCTTTGGCCTGTTCACTAAAAAACATCCGCGCGACAAATATGTTCCTTATATATGTATCTTCTCACCGCTGATCTGTTTTACGACGGATCAGCTGGTGAAACAACATACAAGCTACGCCTTCGGTTATGAAATGCTGATGCTGAACGGAGCAATCACATTCTTCGGACTATGGGCGGCTTCAGTCAAACACAAAACAATAAAAACGTAAGAATATGGAAATCAAAAGTGCAGAATTTGTTATCAGTAACACAGACGTAAAGAAATGCCCCGCAGGTAACTTTCCGGAGTATGCCTTTATCGGGCGAAGCAATGTTGGCAAATCCTCCCTTATCAATATGCTGACAGGTAAGAAAGGTTTGGCGATGACTTCACAGAAGCCGGGAAAGACTTTGCTTATCAATCATTTTATAATCAACAACAACTGGTTTCTGGTCGACCTTCCCGGTTACGGTTTTGCCCAGCGCGGCAAAGAAGGACGGGAGAATATCCAGCGGATTATTGAAGATTATATACTGGAACGCGAACAACTAACCAATCTCTTTGTGTTACTCGACTGCCGTCACGAAGCACAAAAGATCGACCTGGAGTTTATGGAATGGCTGGGAGAAAATGGCGTACCTTTCTCAATCATCTTCACCAAGATCGACAAAATAAGCAAAGGACGTCTGAAGGAGAACCTAAAGGCCTATCAGGATAAATTACTGGAAAGCTGGGAAGAACTACCTCCTATCCTCCTATCCTCTTCCGAGAAAAAAGAGGGTCGAGAAGAAATTCTCAATTATATTGATGAAATAAATAAAAGTTTGAAAGGTTAGATTATCCGGGAGCGACATGGTTCAGGTCGCATGGATATCGCCACTATTATACCGGAGCGGATCAAGATCCGCTCCGTAAGGTTTCGCTTCACCAAGTATAATTGCCATGTGACCACTGCCCCCTGAAAGAAAAGAGTTATTTCATTGTTCTTATCAAAAAAATAAATACATTTGTACTTCATCAAAACCGAAAGGAGCAAACATATGAAAGTAATGGAATTACAGGGTGAACACCTGGAACTGTTCAACGAAATTATCAACCTTGACACAGAAAGTATCGAGAGAGTAAAGAAGTATATCAAACGGATTGCATCTAACAAATATAAAATATCCCGTAGAGTAACTGTTGACGAGATAGACTTCGTTACCGATGAAGAGATAGAAAGTGCCATGCACCCGTTGTCCCATGAAGAAAAGATGGAAAGTCTTAGGTTGGCAGAGGAAGATTCTGTCTATTACACACAAGATGAAATGCGAAAAGCTGTCGCTTCATGGAGGAATCTTTAGTTATTGCATGGAAACGCACAGCAAGAAAACAAGCTCGAACAATTTATGCCTGGTACAAAAAAGAAATGGGACTTAGAGCTGCGGATAAATTCATTAATGGCATTTTAGAAACCGTAGACTTGCTGGCATTAAATCCCAATATGGGATCTTATGAACCGGAAACCGAAACATGTAAAAGAAATTATCGTTCCTTTGTCGAACATAGAAACCATAAAATCCTTTACTATGTAGAAAAAAAGACAATCTACATTGTTTGCATTTGGCCTAACAGCCAGAATCCAAAAAGCTTTATTGAACAACTAAAATAAACAACAAAGGAAAGCCCGGCAGCTTTCCTTTTGTTTTTATTTTTATACCAACGCATCCTTTAACTTCGCAATCATTCCTTCATATTCCTGATCCGACAAATAGACCTTTTGAGGGTTCATTATGAACGTTCCTCCGAAGTCGGGACCATCCTCATATTTAGGAGCCAGGTGGAAATGAAGATGAGAAAGTTTATCGGAATAAGCACCGTAATTTATTTTTTGTGGATTGAAAACCTTCTGCATGGCACGTGTTACCTTTACCACATCCGCCATAAACGCATTCCTGTCCTCATCGCTTAACATATTCAGATCATGTACATGGTCCTTGTAAGAAACCAGGCAACGTCCATAGTAAGTTTGTTCCTTGAAAAGAAACAGTCTGGATACGGATAAAGGAGCTATTTCGATCATCAGATCGTGTAATGTCTGATTGTTCGTGCAATACAGACAATCCTTGGGATCACTTAAATTCATGTTATATCAGATTTATTAAATTGCCGCTAAAGTAAACATAAAGCCCGGTAAAAGCAAGGAACTTCTACCGGGCTTTCCCGAATATTTTATATCAGCCTGTCAATAACTGATCTTACATCCGATAAAATAACTGCGCGGAATACCGGGACCATAGATATATCCGGCATCACGCTGGGGCCCCTTGTCAAAGTCATCCTGATAAGAGTTAAAGATATTCTGAACACCCGCATTCACCTGCAAAGTAACAGACTTGTAGAGAGGGAAATCGTAGGCCACTTTCACATTCAGATCAAAGAAATCCTTCGTCGTCTCCTCCCTGTCTTCCGGAATATAGCCTGCCAGGTGCTGCACCAGCATACTTCCGGTATACGTTCCGGTCAACGAAGCGGTAAAGCGTTTTACCGGAGTAAATGAAGAGGTAAAATAACCATACACATCCGGCGAACGGAACATCTTCTTCTGAGGTACCAGGTTTTTATTCTCGCTCCAGCTTTCCGGCTCTTTGTAACGGCTACGCTGAATTGTTGCACCCGCCTGTATCTGCATCCATGAATATACCGCCTTTGCTTCCAGGTTAATACCCATTACACGGGCACCTTTCCCGTTGCGCCGTTCCATCAGCAGGTTGTTATCATCATCACGGCCAATCTCTTCCAAAATGAATACATTTCGTAAATCCGTATAGAAACCTTCTATCAGAAAATTGGTCTGAACCGGACCGAAACGGCGATAGAAATCAGCAGAAAGACTTACACTCTGCGAATTTTCCTCTTTCAGGTCCGGAGATATCTGTATGATAGCCACATCACCACCTACAGCCGTGATATGCAAATCCTCATCGAATGCCTGCGGCGCACGGAAACCGCTTGAATACGACATACGCAGATTCACATCGCTGATCGGATTGAAACGCACATTGGCACGCGGGCTGAATATGGCATGATCGATCAGGTTATGTTTATCCATACGGGCTCCGACAAGAAAGCTCCATTTCTCATTCTTCCATTCGTTTTGCAGGAACACACTTCCGATATGTACAGTCTGCTCGATCGTACGATGATAACCCAGCATCTTATCCTGCAAATCATCATAGTTATATTCAGCACCGCCGGTAAATTCAGCCGGCATGAACAGGCATTTGTCCCATTCGTATGAATACTGCGCACCACCCACAAAGGTCATATCGGTCGTACTTCCGTATGCATTCGGATTCTTTTCGGCACCGTAATAACTGCTTCTCTGTGTATGCTGGGCTGAAGTGTACACGTTCAAACGATGTTTATAATCTTTCGAAAAGAGGTCGAATTTCAAACCGCCGCCATTGATATTATGCTCTGTCTGTTCGGCGATATCCGCTTCATGGGGAGGCAGGTCCAATAAGTTACCGCCACGACGGTATTCATTGATATTATGATATTCGAAAGTCAGCTTCGAATACATGCTCGTCTTCAGATAAGATCGGAAGCCCAGCGTACGGGCATTCAGTTTACCTAATTCGGTAAAGCCGTCGCCATCATGATCGTAAGCACCGCGGTAACGGTTCTGCCCGAACATATAGATACCTGCCTTATGGTCGTCAGTCACCAGCGAAGCATTAATGGTCGTGTTATTGTCCGGACGGTCGCTGCCGACCATTGTTAGTGAATGGGATATCTGTGCGGAATTTCTCAAAGGTTCCTTTGTAATGATATTGATTGTACCGGCAATAGCGGAAGAACCGAACAAGGCAGAACCTCCCCCACGCATGATCTCCACCCGCTCGATCATATTCGCCGGAATCTGCTCCAGCCCGTATACACCGGTCAGCGCACTGAATATCGGACGGCTATCCACCAGTATCTGCGTGTAAGGACCTTCTAGTCCGTTGATACGAACTTGCTGGAATCCGCAATTCTGACAGTTGTTTTCCACACGTACACCCGGCTGGAAGTTCAGTCCGTCCGCCAGGGAAGTGGCATGCGTTGTTTCAAAGGTTTTCGAGTCGAGCACATTCACAAGCGAAGGAGCCAGACGGCGCGTTGTCTCATTACGGTTTGCCGATACGACCACCCCGTCTAATGCCACCAGGTCTTCTTCCGCATCGAAATTTATTTCCAGTGTTTTTCCTTTCTTTAAAGTAACAGGTTTCTCAACAGTTTTAAAACCCAATGTTTTCATCACCAGTGTAAACTTGCCTTCAGGCAGGTTTTTCAGATAATAATGACCGGTTGCATCGGTCGACGTACCGATCGTTGTTCCTTTCAGGAATACATTAATAAAAGAAAGATGCTCCCCTGTTTTCTTGTCCAATATATGTCCTACGATATTGGCATCCGACGGGTTCAGCGACGGAGCATCATCAGCCCATGCAGTCGTAAAGACACAGCACAGGCATAGTATAAGAGTAAAAATCTTATTCATTGCGATTTGTTCTGATAAATAGGTAATGTTATAATGTAAGGCACAATACTTTTTAAGCCAAAGTACCTGACATTTTATATATTCGACCCAGGTCGAATACATTTTTCACCTTGGTCAAACATGTTTTTGGCCTGGGTCAAATACATTTTCGACCAAGGTCAAAAAGTTAAAAAGAGAGTATGTTTTCATTAGAAACACCTATCCTTATCAATTAAAGTATTACTATCTGTTATCAGAAAACGGGAGGAGCGCGAAGAGAAAGCAGCCCTTTGTCGGGGAGCATATAGTCCGGATAAACCGGCTGTTCAACTATTTCAGCTATTTGTTGTGCGCTAAAATTCAGATAGAGGGCATGTACGGCTCCGTCTTCCACACTGAGAGTCGTCAGTATGTGGAATAGTTGTATTTCAGATAAGGAAGCATGATGGTGGCAGACACCGCCCTTCAGCTTTCCAAAGGGATGCGAATGGACAATCGTCGTGCCATGTTCGATATGGACATGAATAAACAACGTGATACTGCTGTAGTAGGCGATAAAAATCACCGGTAACAACCATTTCAGATATTTATTCATTGTTTCTCTCACACCCATATTGTTTAGAAGGTGCAAAATTACAAAATATTTTTTATACATTTGCTTTTATATTAAATCAAAGCAAACTTTAAAGATACCATGACAAAAGAACAAATGCTCGAACAATGGTCCAGGATCTATGAGCAAGGATATTACAAATGCGCCTTTACCCCTAAAGTATATGAATATCTGGAAGAGAAGATCGATCAGGTACCCGAAGTGATTATTTCGGGCCCCAAAATATATGTCAGTTACGACGGCTGGCTCCTACACGAGTTGAACGGAGAAAATGCAGAACTGGCACGCCGCATGCTAGTTATCATCTCAAAGATACGCCGTGACGGACCTATCCATAAATGGGGCTTGAAAGACGAGTTGGAACTCTGCCTGCGTATCGGCTACGGCCACGACTTCAAGAACTTAATCAAAGAGTCGGTAAGCCGTCACAAAGCACAAGGCCCGGAATTATACGAAATAGCAGAGATATTGCTTAAATATTGCCCGGCAGAATCGGAGGCTTTTGCCGACCAACTTCTTTCCAACAAGCTGAAAGAACTGGAGGAACAACGAAACAGCAACCACGAACTGTATCTGGCATTATATCTGATGATACTGTTATTGGAGCAGGATGCCGGTAAATATGCCCGTTACCTGCCGGTGTTGACAGCTTTAACCGGCAAATATTCCGGTCCGAGCTTTACATATATCCTGTATTTCAGCTATAAGTTCAGCCCCGAATTAAAGGAGCGTTTACTCCACTCCCTCAAAGATAAGATCTCGGCACGCGCGTTGTTCTATCATCTCAACCCGCATAAAATGCCCGCATTCCTGCAATCGATCGAGGCACCGCTGGACATATATTACTATCTGGTCCTGACCGAAGATAACGATATAGACAAACCCTCACTGTTTCACACATTGTATAAAGAGAACAAAGAACTGTTCATGACTGTCTACCGGATGTTGGCAGAAACAACTGCCGTCCAGCAAGCGGTAAACAGCCTTTATCTATTGGCAATCCTTTTAGAGAATGGCGAGGGAACGGAAGAACTGGCTACAAGTAAGGAGCTGCAGGCCCGTTGCATGCTGAATATTCTGGGAGAATCTTTAGGCAATGCCGACAACCTGATCTCGGCAGCCATGAATGAATCCACTCCGCAGACTGCCTGGGAAAACCGATTAAAACTTTGCAGTAACTTCGGATATAACTACGGAGGAAATGCTCCGGGCCTAATGATCGGAGCTTTGGCCCTTTTATACGAACAGTCGGAACTGGCCAAGCGATTTATCAATATATTAATGATCCAGATTCGTACAAGTGTCACGGTAAACAATCCAATCCTTACGGCTTATATTTTCCTTGAGACACGGAAAAAGTGGCTGAACCGTCCATCCCGTAAAAGTCTGCAGCTTCTATTGAACACGGCAAGCAATTTTACGTACGCCCAAGTCTTCAAAGCCTATGCCTATAACCCGTACCGGATGCAGGATACTCTGGAAAAAGAAGATATCATCGACAATCAGTCAACCGCACTGGATCTATTAAACAGCGGCGAACTGTCGATCGAAGAGACACAAAACTGGCTCGACATGATCTACGGCACCTGCAAACTGACCGATATCAAACCGCTCATCGGATTATTATCCAATAAATCGAAGATACTCCGCAAAACAGCCGAAGAATTGATAAACGGCCACGAAGAAGCAACCCGCCCATTGCTGGAATCAAGCCTGCCCAAACTGAAAGGAGACGCATTGGCTGCCGGAAAGCGCATCATCAAACGTTGGGATAACGAACGGAAGTTCGGTGCCGACTTCACCTTCACGAAAGAAAGCGTCGTCGAATACTGCAACGACAACTTCGACAACGACAATGAAAAGTTCATCGCCTGGATACCCGAAGACATGTTCACCGATGTCCGCTTTGCCGATATGGCGGAGAAAGCACCGGCCATCGTCACTCGTTATATCCTTTCCGAATACCTGAGCCTGGAAGAAGCCTATAAGGTCAAAGCCTGCGATAAAGTGGTAGAACAATTGCACGCCCCCGACTTCCAACAGATGATGGAAAATATTTATCTGTTCTGGAAAGAGAACGGTGCGGAAGCCAAAAAGAAGATGATCATGGTTCCGTATTGCATCTACGGTTCCGACACACAGATCCTTCGCTTGAAAACACAGTTGAAAGACTGGGCCGAAGCATCACGCGGTGCCATTGCTGCCTTCGTTGTCAATGCCATTGCCATGAACGGAGGAAGCGTAGCACTGGTTATGATCGACGGTATCTCTGTCAAGTTCCCGAACAACCAAGTAAAGAATGCAGCAAAAGCCGCCTTTACGTTTGCCGCCAAAGCACTGGAAATACCGGAAGACGAACTCTCCGACAAGATAGTCCCCATGTTGGGTTTCAACAAAGAAGGAGAAAAGATACTCGATTACGGTCCGCGAAACTTCACGGTTACACTGATGCCCGACTTCTCGCTGTCTATCTTCGACAACGAGAAACAAAAGACGATCAAGTCCATGCCAGCTCCCGAAGCAAACGACGATGCAGTAAAAGCAACGGCTGCCAAAAAAGAATTTTCCGAATTAAAGAAACAGATCAAAGCCACCGTACAGTCACAAACCAACCGCCTGGAGAAAGTACTAATGAACGGACGCCGCTGGACGGTCGATTCCTGGAACACGCTCTTTGTGGAAAACCCGATCATGCACCGCTTCGCTACCGGGTTGATATGGGGTGTGTACGACGGGGACAAACTGACCGGTACATTCCGTTATATGGAAGACGGCACATTCAATACGGTGGATGAAGAAGAATATACATTACCCGAAAAGGCTGCTATCACACTCGTTCACCCCATTGAACTGGAAGAAGATGTTCTTGCCGGCTGGAAGGAACAACTGGATGATTATGAAATAGTACAGCCCATCCCGCAACTAACTGCTCCTATAATTGTTTTAGGAGAAAAAGAGACGAATGGCAACAAGATCACGCGTTACAACGGTCTGATTGTCAAGTCAGGAAAGATAAGCGGTATTGCCAGGAAGCACAACATGGTGCGCGGAGAAGTCTGGGATGCAGGAAGCTACACCTGTTATCACCTCGTGGACAAGTTTCTGAATATTGCAGCCCTGCTGAATTTCGAATACATGTACATGGGACAGGAGTATGACGATGACGTAACGCTCGGAGACGTTATTTTGTACCGTATGGGAGAAGACCAAACGACCGACGACGAGCCGAAGAACAACGTAATCCTCTCTCCCGAAAGCGTTCCCGCCCGTTTCCTTTGCAGCGTACTGGGTATTTTTGATGTATTGAAAGAAGAATAAAAAGGATATGAAGAAAAAGCAACAACCGGATTTAGCAGCATTATTCGACACCTATTGCGAAGCATATAGTACTTCCGACTGGGAACTTCTGAACACAGCGAGGGAGATCCCCATCGACGAGTTGATTCGTAAAAACAAACAGGCAGCATACGACTATTTATATAGCGATATTCCACTTAAAAAGAAACTGATCTGGTTGGATAAGCTGTTTTCCGATTGCGGCTTGCAGGACTACGGACAGTTGCTGGAGCTACTGAAAGAAAACTCAAAGCTGATCCGCAGGAAAATCGAAAAGATCATCCTCAACAAGGAAAAGAAAACCCGCCCTCTGCTGGAACAATTATATCCGGAACTGGATGAAGAGTTGCGGAACTGGAGCAGACAGCTATTCAAATACTGGGATAACTCACATGCCTCCGCCGCTAAAATCAGGTTCAGGAACAAGAAAGCCGTTCTCGACTATTGCAGCGAACATATCGAACTGTATTGTACGCAGCAAATAGCCTGGTTACCGCAAAAGCCTTATACCAGGATTCATTGGGCGAACGAAACCGATGTGGACGAGTTCGTCCCCCGTCATGTGATCCGGTACATCTTAAGCGAATACGCATCGCTTGTCCAGGTAACCCGCCTGCATGCCTGTGATGCGATCGTTCCTTTCCTCGATGAAAAAGAATGGCAGGCAGCTTTGGAAGAACTGTATCAGTATTGGTTGTCGGACGGAGCGGAAGCCGGCAGAAGAATGCTCCTGCTCCCCTATTGTTTTTACGGGGGAGAAGAACAGATCGCCCGGTTAGCTCCGCGGATCAAAGCATGGTCGAAGGCTGCCCGCAAACAACTTGTCAGATTCACGATGAAGCTGCTGGGATTAAAAGCCAGTCCGAATGCTCTTATTCTCCTGAATGAATGGATGGAGACTGCTCCGAGCGGCACGTACAAACGTTCTGCCTGGGAAGCATTCCGGCAGGCGGCTGTCCGGAAAAGACTGCCCGTCGAAGTCCTGGCCGACCAGATCATCCCGACTTTCGGATTCGACCGGCTGGGTGAAAAAGTGGTAGACTATGGTACACGCACTTTCCATGTAACATTGATGCCGGACTTCACTGTCTCGGTATTGGATGTTGAAAAGCAGAAAGTAAGCAAATCCCTCCCTGCCCCCACTAAAAGAGATGACCGGGAAAAAGCAGAAAAAGCCAGGGCTGAACTTGCCGGGCTAAAGAAACAGGTCAAAACACAGACCAATATCCAAAGAAAGCGTCTGGAACAAGCCCTGAAGAACGGACGGAGTTGGTCCAAAAATTCCTGGTTGGCTACTTTCATCGAAAACCCAGTCATGCGTTATCTGGCAAAAGGACTTATCTGGGGTGTCTACAAAGAGAGGAAGCTTCAAAACTCCTTCCGATACATGGAAGACGGTACATTTACCACTGCTTACGAGGAAGAGTTTATCCTCCCCGACGATGCAGGCATTTCCCTGGTGCATCCGATCGACCTGACGGAAGAAATACTGGCACGCTGGAAAGAACAGCTGGACGACTACGAGATCGTCCCTCTCATTCCTCAGTTAAATACTCCGGTCCATCCTTTGAAAGAAGAGGAAAAACAGGGAGACACTCTCTTCCGTTATTCCGGGAAGAAAGTATATATCAGTAACATCTATGATTTCGAAACGGCAGATGTCACCACCCGGATGGAGAATAATATCCTTTATATACTGGATCGATCGTTCAATGTCGTGGCGCAACTTTCTTATATAATAGAAGGGGGCAATTGCCATCTGAACGAATTATATTTTTCAGCGTTAGAGGAAGGAGAAGATATCAACACGATCCGGTTACCCAAAGAGGAAAGGCTGCCGATATCGTCCATACCGGAACGGTTTGTCAGCAGTATACTGGATATCCTGGTCAAAGCCTTCTCCCTGGAAGACTAACCCGTCAGTTATAAAACAAAAAGAAACAGATTAATCTATGGATAACAAAATACAAAAACCCTTGATGGAGATGCGGTATGCCGACGAGCTTGCCGCTCTCCGCAAACAAGATACGGGAGCCAGACCCACCAACTGGCAGCTCTCCCCACGTGCAGTCCGTGCCTTTATCCTCGGACAGAAGGAACCGATCGAACTGGACGGACGACAGATCACCATCACTCCGAAGTTCTTCGGCGACGATGCACTGGTGGAACGCTCCATTATTACCCTTGCTGGCAACCGGGGTCTTATGCTCGTCGGCGAACCGGGCACGGCAAAGACCATGTTAAGCGAATTGCTCTCTGCCGCCATCTGCGGTATCAGTACCAACACGGTACAAGGTACGGCGGGAACCAGTGAGGACAATATCAAATACTCCTGGAACTATGCGCTCCTCCTGGCCAAAGGTCCTGTCAAAGAAGCACTTGTCCCCTCTCCCGTCTACATCGGTATGAAACGAGGCATTATCACCCGCTTCGAAGAGATCACCCGTTGTCCGCTGGAAATACAGGACAGCCTGATCAGTATCATGAGCGACCGGGTATTGAACATCCCCGAACTGGGAGAAGAAGGACTGCTCTTCGCCTCTTCCGGCTTTAACGTGATAGCGACCGCCAACACCCGCGACAAAGGGATCAATGAAATGAGTAGCGCCCTGAAACGCCGTTTCAACTTCGAGACCGTAGAGCCGATCCGGAGCGTGGCACTCGAAAGCCGTATCATCACCGACCAGTGCGAAGGCATGCTCGCCGCCAACGGCCTTGAAATGCCAATGCAGGAAGAAGTGGTCGATATCCTCGCTTCCACGTTCAATGAGTTGCGCAACGGCACCTCCTTCGAGAAAGCCAAGATACAAAAGATGTCGGGCGTGATGAGCACGGCGGAAGCTGTATCCGTTTATTACCAGTCCGCCCTGGACGGCTATTATTACGGGGACGGGACAGTCAGTATGCGTTCGCTCGTGCAGAACCTGCTGGGTGCCGTGATGAAAGAGAACAAAGACGATCTGCCCAAACTGAAAGATTACTTTAACGGTGTGGTCCGGTTGAAAGCCGAAAGACAAGGAGGAAAATGGAAGGAATACTACGACAACCGGACCTGGCTGAAATAGACCGCCTCTTCACCGGTAGTTTCGATATGGACGGACAGGTGGTGTACTTTCCGGTACGTCACCACTCCCCGGCCTGTGCGTTGCATCTACGACGTACGATCGAGCGTTTCCGTCCGGAACTGATCCTGATAGAAGGTCCGTCGGACTCAGCAGAACTGCTTCCTTACATTGCCGACGAGCAGTCGGTCCCTCCCTTCTGTATCTACTACAGCTATGACGACAAGGATGGAAAAGTAAACGAGGAAAAAGAAAAGTATCGTGCCTATTACCCTTTCCTGGCCTATTCGCCGGAACTGGTAGCCATTCGTGAAGGGACACGAAGCCATACGCCGGTACGTTTCATCGACCTGCCTTATGCGCTCCGTCTGATAAACAAGATCGAGGAAGAACCGCAGACACAGTTCTATTACAACGAAAATAAAGAATACGAAGTAAATACCTATACGGCTATGATTGCCCGTAAGGCAGGATGCCGGAGTTTTGCAGAGTTCTGGGAAAGCCGCTTCGAACTGGACGCTGCCAACCTGGAAACGCAGGCTTTCGTCCGCAACCTCTTCCACCTCGGTTACTTTATGCGTCTAGCAACGCCCGAAAACGAGATCTCCCTGAAAGAAGACCGATTACGGGAAACTTATATGGCAGAAGAAATACGGAAAGCATTACCCGACAATAAAAAGATATTGGTAATAGCCGGTGCCTTCCATATCTCCGGACTTATGGAAGCGCTGCAATCGGACAAAAAGCCATCGCTCAAAACCTGTAACCGGGAACATGTCGCTTCCTACCTGATGCCTTATACTTTCAAGGAAGCAGACAGCAAAAGCGGTTATGCTGCCGGCATGCCTTTTCCGGCTTTCTACCAGGAAGTCTGGGAAAAGATAGAAAAGCAGAAGAAAGACCCGTTCGCCTCTACCGTCCTCGAATATATCATCAAGACAGCCCGGTATGCCCGTAAGACACAGATGATCTCGCTACCCGACGAGATCAATGCCCTCAACATGGCACGCTCACTGGCCGTATTAAGAGGCAAGCAAAGTACAGGTGTTTACGAATTGCTGGACGGTGTACGAAGCTGTTTCGTGAAAGGTGACCTGAATGCCACCTCGACCTTCGAAGTGGACTTCCTGTATCGTCTTCTTTCCGGCATGGGGACAGGAAAGATCGCAGATAATGACTGCATCCCTCCCGTCGTACACGAGTTCCGTGTCTTGTGTTCGCTCCACCGGTTAAAGACATCTACCATCGAGCGACAGGAAGTAACGCTCGACATTATCAAGAACCCGGCTCATTACAGGAAAAGCCGCTTCCTCCATCAGATGGAGTTTCTGGAAACAGGCTTCGCCACACTCCAGTCGGGTCCCGATTATGTGAATCAGAAGAATAAAAACCTTGTACGGGAACAATGGATATGCCGCTATGCCACGGGCGTTGAAACCCGTCTGATCGACTTGTCTGTCTACGGGGCTACCTTATCACAGGTCTGCAATTCGCTGATAGAAAAGAATTTCAAAGATAATATGACGGCTGAGGAATTGGGAAAACTGCTCCTCTCCGTCCAGGTTATGGGTATAGAAGGTTTCTATCTTCAATACGAAGATACTATCCGGCTGGTGGTGGAAAGCGAAGGGAATTTTATCAACCTTTGCAAACTGATCAACAGCTTGTTATACCTTGCCAACATGCAACAGCTGATGGACGGGAATATCCAGCCCGTCATTGCCGAACTGGCACGGACCGCATTCAAAGGAGCCGTCGTTCTGATCCCTTCTCTGAAAAGCACGACGGAAGAAGAGGAACAGGAGATCTGCGAACAGATGCGTAACCTTTACAGTTTCACAATGGATGCGAAAGGCTGGTTCGACACCGCCGCCTTCATCGCTGCCGTAGAGAAAGTATTGAACGACAGTTTCAGCAACAGCCGTCTTTTCGGTTTATGCCTCGCTATACATTATAAAGAAGGGCGAACCGGACAAGCCACTTTTTGCCAACAGATAGCCGCCTACCTCGAAAGCAGCATTACCCACCCGGAACAGGCCGCTTCATTTATCTGCGGATTGTTCCTGATCGCCCGCGACGTATTGTTTGTCGACCCGCATATCCTGGAAGCTATAAACCGGGTCATAGCCAATGCCGACCAGGAGACTTTCCTCACTATCCTGCCGAACCTGCGTTATGCCTTTACCGGTTTCCTTCCGGCAGAGATCAGCCGACTGGGACAACAGGTAGCGGAATATCACCAGGTATCGGAAGCCCGCTTAACAGGAAGCATCACCGTCTCGCAGGAAGAAATAACAGAAGCCATGCGCCTGGACAGCCTTGCCGCAGAAGCACTTAAAACATGGAGGATCGCATGATGGACAACCCGAATAACAAACAGGAAATAGTCAACCGCTGGCGACTCATACTGGGTGACTTTGCAGAAAATAGCCTGCCCCTCGATCCGGAAAATACAGAACTGGACGGCGCACTTTATTTCCTTTACAACCGCGAATATACCGATGAACAGGGAATACGCAACGACTTCCCGAACCGGGGAGGCCGCGGAGGTTCCGTACTGACTGTTCCGGGATGGCTGAGAAGAGTAAAGAAGTTATTCCCCAAAAAGACCGTCGAGATCATGCAGAAGCAGGCGTTGGATAAATACAACCTGACCCAACTGCTGACCGACGAATCCGTCCTGAGCCAACTCGAACCGAACCTCGGTTTGCTGAAAAACATTCTGACATTCCGCAATATGATGCCGGGACCTGTCCGTAAACTGGCTTACTCGATCGTGGAACAGGTCATCCGGGATATCCAAAAGAAACTGGAAATAAACGTACGGAAAGCTTTCTACGGGAAGAAACTGCCGCACACCAATTCAAGTTACAAGATATTCCGGAACTTTGACTTCAAGCAGACCATCGAGAAAAATCTGAAGAATTACAGTCCCGAACACGGTACAATCATCCCCGATCGCCTCTATTTCAATCAGAACGTACGCCGTTACAATCCCTGGCATATCGTGATCCTGGTCGATGAGAGTGGCAGTATGCTCGATTCGGTGATCTATACCGCCGTCATGGCTTCCATCTTTGCCAAAATGCCGTTCCTCTCGGTCAAGCTGGTGATATTCGACACTTCGGTAGTCGATTTGAGCGACTATCTCGATGATCCGGTCGGTATCCTGATGAAAGTACAGCTAGGTGGTGGAACCGACATACACAAGGCGTTGGAATACGGAAAGAAACAGATTACCGCACCACAGAAAACAATCGTGGTACTGGTTAGCGACCTGTATGACGGAACGAATTACAGCTATATGTTCCGTTCCTGCCACGACATTATCGAAGCCGGAAGCAAGTTGTTTGTATTGCCTGCACTCGACTATTCCGGTACCCCTTGTTACGATGCCCGAGCCGCCCGTACCATTGCGGGCATGGGTGCCGATGTAGCTGCAATAACCCCTGAAGAGTTAGCCGAATGGATAGGAAAGATTATATCATAAAAGGAGACGGATGCCATTCATCCGCCGGACAGTTCGTCCCCTACGCCAACGAAGCCTTCCTGGTTACGCTGGCAAACAAAGGTTTGTATAAACGTGCCCTGAAAGACCTGGAAACAACAGGACAGGTCAAACTGGTCGTAGCAGGCGACCACCTGCAAGTTCAGTTGGACGAGATAACAGTCTCCCTGAATCCCAATATATCCCAAAGTACCTGTAGCTGTCCCTCTAAAACAGTCTGCAAACATATCCTGATGGGAATACTTGTTGCGGCTGATTATGCGGCGAAGGAAGTAGAAGAAAAGACAGAAGAAGTCGCCACCGAAGAGAACAAGCAGGAAGCCGTTTCGGAAACTGTATCCCGACAGTCATCAGCCAACGATTGGGAAGAGTTGAAGAAGGTAGACCTGGCACAGCTCCGCAAGCAGGCAGGCAAAAAACTATTTGAAGATACGCTCCGTCTTATCCAGGATGGTTGGACGGCGGACTTCATCGAAAGCGACATGCTCGAAGCGACCATCAACACAGAAAATATAACGGTCTATTTCCCAAAAGATGACAGCCTTAATCGTTCTATATGCAAATGCGGAGAAAGCGGATTGTGTAAACACAAACTGATTGCTATCCTGTCATACCTTAGTAGCCAGGGTATATTATCTTCCGAATCCGACGGCAACCAACCCGAACTGTCCCTGCTGACGGAAGAGACGATAGACGTCTTACGGGGAACTTCCCGCTTCATTACCGGCATATTCGAAAAAGGGTTGATCGGTTGCGGGGAAAATGAGGCGGAGACAGCCATACAATATTCCATCCGCCTGGAGACATGCGGGATAGGCAATCTGGCACGTTTGTTCCGTTCACTTTCTTCCGACATCGAAAATATGCTCGCCAAGCATGTCGGCTTCCAGCCTTTGACTACCTTTGCCACATTGTCACGGCTACATAACACACTTAGGCTGATCTTACGGAACACACAGAACAACGAAATGCTCAGTAAACTGATCGAAGGGACACGGTCGGATTATTATACAACCCCCATCGGGCATTTTACAGGTCTGGGAGCTTATCCGTGGCAGACCCGTTCAGGATATTTCGGTATTACGGCCTATTTCTTCTACCATGAGAAACAGAGTATCTGTACCCTGACTTCGAGTATGGCTGATTATTATGAGCATACCCAAACACTTGTCACGCCGGAGAATATGCGACGCCAACTGGAAATACAAAGTTTCTGGGGCAGCAACATCTCATTAGCCCGGCTATCGACATCTACGCTGACTTTGCGTAATTTCAAAATGAACAGGCAGAACCGTCTCTCATCCTCCTCGCAGACGCAATGTGAAATAGACGACAAGGTTACGATCAGCAGTCTGGATACCTTACTTGCCATCCCTGAGTTATCCGACCTGACAATACGCCCCGAACAGCGGTACGATTATTTCCGCAAGAAGCAGCCGGAACAACTGGCCTTGGTCCCGTTCGCACATCTTTCAGAAGTGAGCTTCAATACTGCCGAACAGAAACTGTACTTCACGATGGCGGATGAACAACACGAAACAGAAGGTTCATTGGCATATAACGAGCTGAACCGGAATGCCATCCGCCGATTGGAACAGATGGGACAGTGGTACGCAGAAGCAAAACAGCGGTATATGGTTTGCCTGAAACGTCCGGATACATTGATCCCGGTCAGTATCGTCACAGCTTCAGAGACCGACAATTTCTATTTCTAACTCTTAAAATCGAATGAAATGATACTTAAAAACCTCCTTGCCGAATTGGAACTCCTGCTTTCCGACATCGCCTTCTCCGGCTTACGCAACATACAGCCTGTCACCCTCCAAAAACTGGAGGATCTCAAACACTGGATGAATGAACTGAACATGACGGAAGCTATCCGCCTGACGGATAGCTTCATCGATTCTGTTTATGCCTGGCAAGGCGGACAGGTAGCAATAGAGGTCATAGCGGATAATCTATGTGCATTGGAGTTTTATGAAAAGAATGTAATCAACAATTAAGCTAGTGGTTATCCCTCTTATCCGGTCCTTTATTTCCTGTCAAAGAACTTCTTGAAAAACAATATCTGGTAATCGATAGAATTATTCCAGTATTCACCGTTATGCGCACCCGGTCGCACAATGAAATCATGGTCGATCTTATATTTCAACAGTTTTTTATGGAAATCATTATTCACCTCAAAGAAGAAATCGCTGTAACCGCAATCGAAGATCAACGCCAGATCACCATTTTTCAGGCGGTCTACCTGATTGATCACCGTATGATTATCCCATACTTCCTGGTTCTCACTCTCCTTTCCCAAACGCTCACTCATATTCCAGTTATTCGGAAAAGGACGGATATCGACACCGCCGCTTGTACTTCCTGCCGCACCAAAAATATCCTTATGACGGAAAGATAGCCACATGGCACCATGTCCTCCCATACTCAAACCAGTGATAGCACGCCCTTTACGGTCTTTTACAGTCGGATAATGGGTATCTATGTAACTGACCAGTTCTTTGGAAACAAATGTTTCATATCGATAGGAAGGATCGACCGGGCTATCCCAGTACCAACTGTTCTTACCATCCGGACAGACAAACATGATCCCATACTGGTCGGCGATCTCCGGCAGATTCGGCTTGACATTGATCCAGGTCTTGGCATTCCCACCATGACCGTGTAGTAAATAGATAACCGGAACCGTAGTCTTCCCGCTCCCCGGTAAAACAATGACAGTCTGAACATCCTTGTTCATCGCATCACTGCGAACGTTTATGGTATCGACAACTGCTGCCTGTGCCGACAGGACAAAAAACGCGACAAGCGACAATAAAAATATCTTTGCTTTCATGATCTATATAGAATTTATTTATTGAAAGCAAAGATATTCATTTTTTTCTTTTATGTTTTGCTTTATAAAAGAACTATGGCAGAATGCAAAATGTTTTGAAAACAGAAGAAAGATTATAACCTAGTCCGCCCGATATCCATCTGTTAGCGTCGACAGGAAAGCAATAATAGCAGCTTCTTCTTCGGGTGTCAGACCGAGGTTGCCTAGTTCGTCTCTGTTGACAGTTGCGGCAAATTCAGGCTGTGGATATTCTTCCACATCACGGACATTATAAAAATGTATTATTTCTTCCAACGTATTGAAATAACCATTGTGTCCGTAAGGGGCTGTCAAAGTTATGTTTCGCAGGGTCGGGACACGGAACTTTCCCGCTTCGGCAATATCCTTGAGAGTACTACCCAGCCCCATATCGACCGTATCGCGCCCACAAGGATTATAAGGAGCCGGTGTAGTGAAAAAAGGATTATCCGGGTTAGACGGGATACCCAAATTGTCATAGGTATGGTCTGTGAACAAGACCTTTCCTGCCCGTTCATCGGGTTCCAAAATATGACATTCGGCACAAAGCCCTTTCTCCTTGAACAGTTCCAATCCGAGTTGCTCCTGTGCTGTCAGTTCACATTTACCCGCTTCCCAAGCATCGTATTTGGAAGTGAACGGATTCATTTCAGCCGAACGTTCATAAGCGGCAATGGCATTTGTTATGTATGAAAAGAGAGAATCGTTGGAGACTGGCTCTCCATAGATCTTAACCAAATCCTGATAATAACCGGCACGACGGACTTTCTCTGAAACCATTTCATTGTCGTTGTTCCCCATCTCCAACGGATTCGTAAACGGTTGGGCTGCCTGTTCTTCCAGCGTGTTGACACGACCGTCCCAGAAAAGTCCTCCGACATAGGTTTCGTCCTCATCACTGTAATGCAGCGGCGGGACATAACAAGCATAAGCAGAGGTCATCGAGTTACGATTGCTAAAGCGTCCCTTGACTGCTCCTTCAGAAGTGACACGGGAATATATATCTGCAAAACCTTTCTCTGCCGTGTGACAGGTTGCACAGGATTGCCCTGTAGGTTCCGAAAGATTCTCGTCAAAGAAAAGTTGCTTGCCCAGTAGCTCTTTTTCGTTTAATCCGGTCTGTTTATCAGGCTGACAAGCAAACAATAAGGTAACACAGACAATCATTCCGGTCAACTGTTTCGCGTTTGTAAAACTATGCATATAAGATGAATTGCTTTGTTCGTACAAATATATGATTTATTGGGTTACTCAGCAATAGATTTTATAAGTGTATCTTAATCCTTTTTACTATAAAATAGTTACCTTTGCGGCGATTGTTTAGGGAAATTGTTATGGGAACTTCAAAAGAAATGACATCGGGGGCGGCATTGCCCTTGATCTTCAGTTTTGCTATGCCGGTACTGTTGGCAAATCTGCTTCAACAAACTTATTCTTTGATAGACGCGGCTATTGTCGGTAAATTTTTGGGAATCGATGCTTTTTCTGCTGTCGGAGCAAGTACGTCTGTCATATTTCTTATTATAGGATTTTGTAACGGATGCTGTGCAGGTTTCGGTATTCCGGTGGCACAGAAGTTCGGTGCCAGGGATTACAGCACGATGAGGAAATATGTTTCCATCAGTTTACAACTGGCGACTGTTATGTCGGTTATCATTGCGGTCGTTACAAGTATATATTGCAAAGATATTCTGAGGGTTATGCAAACGCCGGATAATATTTTTAAAGATGCCTATTTCTATTTACTGGTTACTTTCATCGGCGTACCTTGTACTTTCTTTTATAATCTGCTGTCAAGCATTATCCGGGCACTGGGCGATAGCAAGACACCTTTTTGGTTCCTACTTTTTTCCACCATTCTGAATGTGATCCTCGACCTGGTTTGCATCCTGGTATTTAAATGGGGCGTTGCCGGAGCGGCCATAGCCACACTACTTTCCCAGGGAATATCGGCAGTCCTCTGTTTCGTTTATATGCACCGTCGTTTCGATATATTGAGAAGTACGCGGGAAGAAAGGAAGTTCCAGTCTAAGCTGGCAGGAAACCTGATGTGGATCGGTGTCCCGATGGGACTTCAATTTTCCATCACAGCCATTGGCAGTATCATGTTGCAAAGTGCCAATAATGCGTTAGGATCAGCGTGCATTGCAGCCTATGCGTCCGCCGTACGTATCAAATCCTTCTTTATTTGTCCTTTCGAAAGTCTCGGAATTGCTATGGCTACCTATACCGGGCAGAATTACGGGGCTGGCAAACCGGAACGTATCTGGCTGGGCATCAAAGCCAGCGGATTGATGATGCTTGTCTATGCTGCCTTCTCATTCCTTATATTGATGCTGGCTTCACGTGAACTGATCCTGATATTTGTCGATCCGGCAGAAACGGAAATTATTAAAGATGCGATCCAGTTCCTGCATATCTCCTGCTCCTTCTTCCCTATCCTGGGTATTCTCTGTATTCTTCGTTACACAATCCAGGGAGCCGGATTCACCAACCTGGCAATGCTTTCCGGCGTATCCGAAATGATCGCCCGGACATTGGTCAGTATCTATGCAGTACCGGCATTCGGTTTTCTGGCTGTCTGCTTCGGTGACGCAACGGCATGGATGGCTGCAGACTTGTTTTTGATTCCTGCATTTATATATGTGTATCGGAAAATAAAAAAACCTACAAGCATCTAGCCTGTAGGCATCCCTTAGATATCTAACCTTCCACTATTGTTTTCCGCGGAGAGAGCGGGATTCGAACCCGCGAAACCCTTTAGGGGTTTACACGCTTTCCAGGCGTGCCTCTTCAACCACTCGAGCATCTCTCCTTCTAAACCGGCGCGAAAGTACAACATCTTTTTTAACTATGCAAGTTTTTTTCTTGTTACACCCTATTATTTCAAGTTCCAACCCCAATAATATGGAACAAATCAGCGGACAACGAACGGTAATCTGTAGGAATGGACCTCCCTTTTGTTGGTCACCAAGTCAATTAGCAAGTCATATAAACCGGGGGTAGACGGAGCCTGGATAGTTTTATCGGAAAATTTCTTCCCTTGCACAAGCCCACGGGGATAATAATAGAAGCCTTTACTGGTGATTTCGGCAGAACGTCCTTCTTTTTTGGTTGTAACCAGTACAGCTCCGTTGACTGCTCCAAACGTTACAGCATTTGTTTGCCAGGGTTTAAGCAACTCAACGGATGAGACATCCCGGACTGAAAGCAAATTGACTACTTCTTCCAAAGGGATCCTTTGTCCGTCTAACAATATGACCAGGTCACCTCCTTTCAATGTACTGAATCCCCTCGAACTAATTAACCGGGGCATTCTTTTATCCATACCCTGTTCATCCTTCACGGTAGACCAAAAGAAAGAGACACCGGGCATATCCATAAAGACATTTTCCATATCCACGTAGTTACGTCTATCCAGTTCTTCTTCATCCAGATATGTGACATTATAGAACTTCTCGGTGGATACGGCTTTGTCTTGTCTGCTCCTCGCTTTTACAGTTATTTCAGGCATGATATAATCCCTGTTACCGAACTCGTCTACCCGGTAAGTAAAACCGGAACTATCCTGATAGCTTGCACTTACTTCAGCATATTTATGATCCAGACGATAATAATGCAAACGATTGACAACAGACGGGAATGTATCGTTGTCGGGAATATATTCGTAAAAACCGGCAGTACCTTTCGCCGGATGTGCCTGCAGAAAGAAGTAATCACCCTCTTTAAAGTCCGTTATAGAAATAAGGTAACGCCCCTTCGAATCTATTTCACCGGCATCGACTTGATTCGTCACCGAATTGTACGCCACAATACTTCCACCCTTTAACGGCTTACCGCTTTTATATGTAACCCGCCCCGTAAACATATTCATTATTTCAGGTTGAAAACGATAACTGAATCTCTTATCGACAATCTCCGTCGGATTGAAACGAATAAAACGGGCGGTACGCAGCCATGCTTCTATATCCGGCTTAGTCATACCGGATTCATCCGACAGGTAATGTTTGGGAAAAATGACAGGCGAAAAGAGTTCGTTTTCCAACTCCGCCTGTAGAATGGCAGGCTTGGCGATCTGCCTTCTTTTTACAATACGGTGGAATAAACGAATACTATCGGTTGAAAAATCAGCCGGCAGACAGATCGTTTCGCCGACTAAGTATTCTTTTTTATCCAGTCCCAAAGAAGGGCGTTCGTCATTTCTCCAATGAACAGTTTGAGCTATAACATTGGCAGATTTATCTGTCAGGAAGAGAACGAATAACCCTGTCTCTTCCGGTGGCAGGCTCAAGATTCCAGTATTTAGCTGTTCGGTCAGCTTTATCTCTTCCAGACCGTTTGCCGGTCGAAAAACAAAAAGACGCTCGCTGGTGATCCCGGCTCCGTCAGAAATCACTCTATAGCTTATTTTGTTTCGGTTCATAGCGCTTTGCAATGTGTGTCCCTGTATCCTTTCCGGCAAAGTGAACAGGATTTTCTCCCCCTCATACGTTGCATACAAAACAAACTGATCACCTTCCTTCGGAAGAAGACGGATCGTTTGTAAACCGGAAGATAAGGATGTCGTACTGATAATCGTATCGGTGTTATTCAGTATATAAAAAGGAACCTGCAAAGGAGTACCATGACTATCAGCCAGGTAGACTGTCATATTCTGAACCTCTCCATTCACCCACTGACCGCCTTCCGGAAAGAAAAGACATTTTACACCCGGGACATTCGCTTCCGGAATAAACAACTCCATTCCAATGGGTAATTCTATCTGCGGAAAGCTTGCCGAATGAAAGTTTTGCATCATCCGGGTGTAGGCTCGTAAATAATAAACAGAGCCGGGCCAATCATACTCCGTCTGAAAGGGAAAGGTAAAAGCGCCGTCAACATCACATTTCGTCTTTTGCCGGATAAGAACAGAATCTTTCTCATCGAACAGTTCTGCATAAATATAATTGCTGTACCGGTCATACTGCCTGCCGGATGCTAACAACTGACCATGAATTTGTATGGTATCACCCTGCTTATATACCGGTTTATCCGATAACAGGAATATACGCTCATCCGGTAATTCAATGCGTTGTGCGCTTAGCTGAAAAAAGGAAAACAACACCGATAAAAAAGTCAAATAGTATTTCATCTTACTCATCAATAGTGGTTTATACTTATGGCAAATGCATACAAATATATAATATTTTTCGATATAACATCCATCAAAAGACCCTTTTGTAACATAAATGTAACAGTTATTTCACTTTGCCGAAATACCAAATGCCTTCCTTTGCAGGAAAATAATTAATTTTGTAAACAATGAAATGAGCTTTTCATTTCAATTAAATAAAAAAGACTATGGATATGCCCCGAATTCTTGTTGTAGACGACGAAGAGGACTTGTGCGAAATCCTCAAATTTAATCTGGAAATTGAAGGTTACGAGGTGGATACGGCTTTCAATGCGGAAGAAGCATTGAAAAAGGACCTGTCTGTTTATCAGCTGCTTTTACTGGATGTCATGATGGGAGAAATCTCCGGATTCAAGATGGCGAGTATTTTAAGGAAAGAAGAAAGCACCTCCGACATCCCGATCATCTTCCTGACAGCCAAAGATACGGAAAACGATATGCTGACAGGTTTTAACCTGGGGGCAGACGATTATATTTCAAAACCATTTTCGATCCGCCAGGTAGTCGCACGCGTTAAGGCCGTGTTACGAAGAACAACCGAAAAGGAAAAGATCGATACAAACGAGCGTCTCGACTATGAAACATTAGTGTTGGACACCAAACGTATCAAAGCATCGGTCGACGGGCAGGAAGTTCCGCTGACCAAAAAGGAATTTGAAATACTCAAATTACTGCTGGAAAATAAAGGGAATGTTTTCTCACGCGAAGAGATACTGTCACGTATCTGGAAAGACGAAGTGTATGTATTGGATCGCACTATTGATGTAAATATTACCCGGTTACGGAAAAAGATAGGCCCTTACGGAAAAAACATTGTCACCCGCCTCGGCTTCGGTTATTGTTTTGAATGCTAATCCTGTTATTTGAATTATGGTAAGAGTAGAAAAGATGAAAAACCGGATACCGTTCAGCCAACGGTTATTCTGGTCTATTTTTGTGATGTTCCTTGGATTCACGGTTTGTTTCCTGTTGTTTCAGTATCAACGGGAACGGGAATTTTCGCAGGAAAAGTTGAATAATGTATTGAGTAACTATAATTACCAACTGTTTAGCCGTACCCAGCAAGAGGGAGATATCGACAAAACCGTACAACAATTTATCGAAGAGATTCCTCAGAAAGAGTTACGTGTAACCATTATAGATCCCGAAGGTAAAGTCTTGTTCGATAATAGCGGGACAGAAGAATTCAATAATCATAACGATCGTAGCGAAGTACGTAAGGCTCGTTTGTATAATGAAGGGTTTGCCATCCGAACTTCCGGATCGACAGGCAGACGGTATTTCTATTCGGCCAGCAACATCGGTAGTTATATCTACCGTTCGGCACTTCCTTATGATCCGTATGTACAAAGTGCCTTATCGACGGACAAGGATTTCATATACTTTATGATCCTGATGACGTTGATCTTTTTCTTCGTCCTCTCCCGCTTCACTTTCAGTATCGGGCGGACCATCTCCAAGTTGCGTGATTTTGCCCTGAATATTGAAAAAGACCGGATACCGGAGACTGATTATACCTTTCCAAATGATGAGCTGGGCGATATTTCAAAGAATATCGTCACCTTATACCATCAGCAGCAAAAGGCAAAAGACGAACTCTCCATGGAGCGCGAAAAGCTGATAAAGCACTTCCAATATGCCAAAGAAGGATTTGCCATGTTTACACCTGAAGGAAAAGAAATATTATCGAATATCCTGCTCATTCAGTTCTCAAACGTCATCTCCGACAATCAGATACGACAAGCCGAAGAAGTAATAGATATCCAGGAGCTGGAACCTATCAAGGCGTTTCTGAATAAAAACATTCCCAATACCAACCGTAAACGGAAGGTTTTGCGCGACTCCGTTACGATCGATAAGAACGGAAAGATATTCCTGATCGAATGTATCCTGTTCCTGGACAACAGCTATGAAATCTCCATCAACGATATTTCACGTCAGGAAGAAGAAAGCCGGATGAAACGCCAGCTTACACAAAACGTGGCACACGAGTTGAAAACACCTGTCAGCAGTATCCAGGGATATCTGGAAACAATCATCAGCAATCCGGAGCTTACTCCCGACAAACGTCAGTTCTTCCTGGAACGTTGTTACTCGCAAAGTACCCGCCTGACAGGATTATTACGGGATATTTCCGTTCTGAACCGGCTGGACGAAGCATCCGACATGTTCGACCTGTCCGACATAAATATTCCGAAACTGATCGCGGAGATTCAAAAGGAATGTTCGAAAGAGATGGAAGAAAAGCAAATCTCTTCCGACATCATTCTACCCGGTAATCCTACGATACACGGCAATTACTCATTATTATATTCTATTTTCCGGAATCTGTATGACAATGCGATAGCCTACGCCGGAGAAGGAAGCCTAATCATTGTGAACTGCTATAAGGAAGACCCTAAATTCTATTATTTCAGTTTTGCCGATAATGGTGTCGGTATCTCGGAAGAACATATCAACCGTATCTTTGAAAGATTCTATCGGGTAGATAAAGGACGAAGTCGCAAGGTGGGCGGAACCGGACTGGGATTGTCTATCGTTAAAAACGGGGTCAATTTCCATAAAGGACAAATCTCCGCAAAAAGCAGTCCGGGGAAAGGAGTTACTTTCTTCTTTACCCTAAAAAAAAAGCTGTAAACAAAAATTACATGTATATATAGTATATAAATGTGTCGTATTTTATATCTTCGCGCCCTATTTTTTCATAAAATATAAGGCAAAAGATGAATAAAGATTTGACATGCGGGCTGGATTTCGGAACGTCCAATTCCATTATATCACTGACGGACAAGGTCACACGGAAAGAAGTATTTTCATATAGTACCAGTTCTATCCTGTACTTTCCGGACACCAATGATATGAAATACTATGTGGGAAAAGAAGCCCACGATAAATACATAGAAGAAGAAATGACCGGGCGTCTGCTGAAATCAGTGAAGACGCTGCTTCGTCAGGACAAATTTCTTTCTACCTGGATATCCGGAAAAAGAATGACGCCCGATCAGCTCGTCACCTGCATCATCCGACATCTGAAAGAAAAAGCGGAAGCCTTCACCGGTACGGAGATCACGGATGTGATACTCGGAAGACCGGCTGTTTTCTCAGAAGATGTGAAACAGGAAAATCTTGCCGTCAACCGTCTGTTGCTTGCCGCCCGCAACGCTGGTTTCAGGAATATCAAGCTGCAACTGGAACCGATTGCCGCCGCCCTCTCCTACGAACAACGGCTCGACCATAGCGAGAATGTCCTGGTAGCCGACCTCGGTGGTGGTACTTCCGATTTTACAATCATGAACCTGTCACCCGACAAAGTACGCAAAGAAGACCGGCAAGACGATATCATCGCCCACGGCGGGGTCTACATCGGTGGCGACCTGTTCGACTCGGAGATCATGTGGTATAAAGTAACTCCGCATCTGGGACGGGGCGTGAAATACCAATCCTACGACAAAGAGATTGAAGTACCCTCCATCCTTTATCGTGAACTGAAAAACTGGGAAAGGACTTTTATGCTGAAAGAAAGTAAACTGCGCCGTTCGATGGATAACTATTACCACCTTTCGGGTAACAATCCAAAGATAGACAATGTAAGGGTATTGATTGATAACAACTATGTTTTCTCGCTGTTCAAAGGAATCGAACAAGCCAAGATAAATTTGTCGAATGGGAAAGAGACAACGATCGACTTTGAGAAAGAAACGATCAGTATTCACGAACCTTTCACTCCTGACGAATTCGCCACAGTCATCGAACGACATACGACAGTGATCGAACAATATATCTGCCAACTGCTCGAAACTTCCAAATACAGTGCTTCGGATATCGACTCCGTCTTTATCACAGGCGGTAGCAGTCTTGTCATACCGGTAAGAGAAATACTTTACCGTATCTTCGGAAAAGATAAAATCCGTACAGGCAATACATTCAATAGTGTGGCTTACGGATTGTCGTTAAGTTATTAGAAAAAGACTTATCTTTTTTATGAGGTTCCGCCTCATGCCGCAGGCTCTATTTTGCCGTTTGCTTCAGCAAACGGATATCTAAATGCTCCGGTAAAGCCGGATCCTCTGTGGGTTTTAACCCCTTTCATATATGAAAGAAGCCCTGTTAATAAAGGGGCTTAAGCCCACATAGGAAGAGGCTTTGCCTCTTGTCTTTTATATCGTCACCCTATACCATCAGCAGCAAAAGGCAAAAGACGAACTCTCCATGGAGCGCGAAAAGCTGATAAAGCACTTCCAATATGCCAAAGAAGGATTTGCCATGTTTACACCTGAAGGAAAAGAAATATTATCGAATATCCTGCTCATTCAGTTCTCAAACGTCATCTCCGACAATCAGATACGACAAGCCGAAGAAGTAATAGATATCCAGGAGCTGGAACCTATCAAGGCGTTTCTGAATAAAAACATTCCCAATACCAACCGTAAACGGAAGGTTTTGCGCGACTCCGTTACGATCGATAAGAACGGAAAGATATTCCTGATCGAATGTATCCTGTTCCTGGACAACAGCTATGAAATCTCCATCAACGATATTTCACGTCAGGAAGAAGAAAGCCGGATGAAACGCCAGCTTACACAAAACGTGGCACATGAGTTGAAAACACCTGTCAGCAGCATTCAGGACAATGCGATAGCCTACGCCGGAGAAGGAAGCCAAATCATTGTGAATTGCTATAAGGAAGACCCTAAATTCTATTATTTCAGTTTTGCCGATAATGGTGTCGGTATCTCGGAAGAACATATCAACCGTATCTTTGAAAGATTCTATCGGGTAGATAAAGGACGAAGTCGCAAGGTGGGCGGAACCGGACTGGGATTGTCTATCGTTAAAAACGGGGTCAATTTCCATAAAGGACAAATCTCCGCTAAAAGCAGTCCGGGGAAAGGAGTTACTTTCTTTTTTACTCTGAAGAAAAAGCTGTAAACAAAAATTACACGCATATATGTATCTCTTTCACTTCTTTTAATCAATAATAAAACGTATGTTTGCTCAGAGAAACAAAAAATATAAATTATGAGCCCCGATTTTGATTATACTCAATTCCCATACACCTTCGCTCACTGCCTGAACAGCGAATGTCTGCGTGCTGAACAATGCCTGCGTCGGCAAGTGACCTTACGTATGCCCAAAGAAAGAGGATTGGTAACTGTTGTGAACCCGAACCATGTTTCGCCTTCCGGAGAAGATTGCAAATTATTTGTTCTCGACCAGCCGGAACAATATGCACGAGGAATTACTCATCTGCTCGACCGAGTTCCGCACAATGATGCAGTTTTTATCAAACAACAAATGATAGCGCATTTCGGACAAACAAACTACTATCGCTTTTTCCGAAAGGAACGTCTTGTTAAACCGCATGAACAAAAATATATAAGACAACTGTTTCAGAAAAGAGGAGTAACAGAAGAACCCGTCTTCGACGAATATGTAGAATATTACGACCTACAACGGAAGAAATAAAGCCGGAAACTCTCTTTGTATATTCTGTCTTTTTGTAAATAAGACTGACCGTTAAAATCAATCTTATTTACAAAAAGACAATAAAGTAAATGAAGTGGCTAATCAGATGAAATCCAATAATAACTTTTTCAATTTTCTCCGACTATGAAAGATACGACTTTTCACAGTGCCCAACGGTTCTCCTGTCTTGTCTGCAATTTCTTTATATTTAAAACCTGAGACATACAAATGAAAAGTAATATAATTTTTTTCAGATAAAGTTTTCATCGCTTTTTGAATTTCTTCTGAATCAAAACGGTTATCCACAACCGCTAAATGAGAGTTATCTTTTGCATCAAAAGTATTTGTCGGATCAGATAATATATATAAATTGCCACGGCGTTTTTTAGCCAAATAATCATTTATAAATATATTACGCATGATGGCATACAACCATCCTTTGAAATTAGTATCCATAGCATACAAATCTTTATTCTGCAAAGCTCTTAAAATGGTCTCTTGCAACAAGTCGTCAGCATCATAATCATTGACAGCCAGTTTAAGAGCATAACGGAAAAGATCATTTTGTACAGCCAACAATTCATGGGTGAAGTTGAAATTTTCCATGTCATCATGTCATAGTTTATAATAGATATTTATCAGGAAGGCATCTCCTCCTTTTCAGGGGAGAAGAATGCCTTCCGTCAAAGCAGGCTAAAAGAAACTATTTCACTTCGATGGATTTAGACTCCTTCTTGTTTTCTTCGTTCTGTACTTTTGGAATACTAATCGATAACACACCATGTTCTACTTTTGCCGATATTTTATCTTTCTCTACATTATCAGGCAAGAGTATTGTCTGTTGGAATTTTGAGTAAGAAAACTCACGTCGCAAATAATGCTTTTCTTTTTTCTCCTCCTTTTTTTCATCCTTCTTTTCCATACTGATTACCAGGTTATTGTCTTCATCCAAGTTGACTTTAAAATCATCCTTTGTCATACCAGGAGCCGCCAATTCCACATGATAATCTTTCTCATTCTCAACCACATTGATGGCCGGAGCTGTTGCATTTGCTCTTTCCATCCATCCGGTGTCAAAGAAATCGTTAAAAATACTCGGTAACCAATTCTGATTTTTCTTTACAGGCATCATTTTTACCTCCTTTTTTAAATTGTTAATAATTAAAATAACTAATACAAGATTCGTCTTATGCGTTAGTCTCGGAAGGGGTTATATGGCAATTCACGTGAATATCTTTTGGCCAAAATATAGAACAACTCTATAAAAACATCAGTCACATATACTCGGGATTGATACAATTGTTTACAAAAAGAATATATGGACATATCGACCTCTTTGGTAAAAGCAAGGAGTGCAGCAATCTGGTTAGCCATATACCGTTCATGTTCAGCCAGCCTGTCCAGGGCTTCCAACAGATTTTTCCATTTTTCAGGTTTCCAGCTTATTTCTCTCATCCTTACATATCCTCCACATTGATAAACTTGTTTCATCATACAATAAACCCTCTCCATATTATCATGGGGTTGCATATCTAACCAGGAGGCCAGTACAGGTAAATCCTGCTCTTTAAAATAAACCAGTAATGACAAATAGAAGTTAGCAGACCATATTTCCATACTTATCAACTCATTGATGGCAATTTCTATTCGTTTATCCATTATTTCTAAGATTAAAAGGTGAATAAATTCCAATTCGTAATAAAGACAAGCTAAGCTGTGACATTTAGTCATAAATATTATCTATTTTATGACTATTCGTCCAGTTATTTTTCTGTAAAAGTTAATAGAAGCCCTCTCCTTTAAAATATATCCCTCTAAAAATCAAGGAAATAAATTCTAAAGAACCATAATACAGAAAGACATTAACAGTTCGTATCTTTCAATAAGTAAATATTTTATATTCTCTATCAGACATCAGGGAAACGGTCTGGCATACATTTTGTAGACAGAGATATACAAATAAAGAAAAGAGATAGATACAGAATGATCGAGGACATGACAATTGATAATTCTCCGAAGAGAAGAAAAAGCGAAAGTAGGGGAAATGAGAAGAAACAGAACTTCCTTTTTTAAATTCATTGCTTTCATAATGCTCAATATCAGTCAACTCTGTTCCCTAGAGCTGTATTCATATATATAGGTAAAGCGTGGGAACTTTAGCATTACCGTTCAGAAGTATCCCCATACTCACTACAAGTAATACATAAGCCCCACGCCTATATAATATATATTCAATGAATGAGCATATGCAATATAGTCCGCGGAGCGTTTGTTTGTATTATCCATTGTAGTCTTGAAATTGGGGATTTCCTGAACACGGATAAATCTTTAAACGCTTTATACTTCTCTAAAAAGTGATGCAAATATAAAGATTTTAGAATAAAATGAAACAAAACATCTTATTTTTTTAAGTTCAATTTAAAAATCATGAGGTCGGTAGCATTATTGAACTACAGCCCTTTTTATTACTAAGCATAAGCCAAAGTCAACCTCTCTTAGATATCAGGTTCTTAGTAGCCTAACAAAAACAATTAAACGCCAGGCTGTTAAAGCATATTATATAATACAATTTTATTTCCATATATTATGAAAATTCTATTTCATATATTGTGAAAATAGTTTTTCACAATATAAGCAAAAAAACTAGCATAATATAAGCAAATAATTTTATGCCCCGGGTAACCTTTGCCTGAATCCGTATAGTTTTGACTAATCCTAAGTAGACATACAAAAAGTGACCTGTTTCACAACAGGTCACCTCTATTTATTGCAAGTGTGCAGTAGCACTAAATCAAATAAAAGAAATTTGGTGAGAGTAATATATAAAGGTAGCGTATTTCACAACAGGCTACCTTTTTACGCATTCAACAAAGCGCTGCAATCGGAATTGTAATAAAACAAAACAGTACTTATCTTAAAAGCGTAATACGTAATAAATCTAAATTACATGGGAGATATGTTTCACAACAGATCTTCATAAACCGTATAACAATACATACTATAGCTGCTACAACAACAAAGTCTTCAAAAAGTTTAATCATGTAAAAAAAAATGGCTACTTTCACAAGTAACCATTTTTTATGTAGTAAGTGTTGCTGTTAAGTAAAGATGAGATTCTCATAAGCAAACGGGAGATCATGTACCTAAACAATCGATATACCAAGCAACCAGCAACACAATATAACCGATACAACAAATAAGTATTTCAAAAAGTTTAATTTCAGGAAAATTCATACTCTATCAACGTTCGGATATCGGAACATAAGTTGTTTCTTCCAATACGTTTTTATACGCCGGACGGATAATACGTTTACCGTCGAAATGAAGCTCTTCGATACGATGAGCTGTCCAACCGACGATACGAGCCATGGCGAACAGCGGTGTATAGATTTCCTGTGGCAGGCCGATCATTTCATAAACGAAGCCGGAATAGAAGTCCACGTTTGAAGAGACGCGTTTCTTCGTTCCTTTATGTTTGGCGAAACATTCGATAGCACGTTCTTCCAGCAGTTCGAGGAAGGCAAATTCTTCTTCACGTCCCTTTTCCTTTGCCAGATCACGAGCCAGTTCCTTCAAGACAATAGCACGCGGGTCGGATATTGTATAAACGGCATGACCGATACCATAGATCAGCCCCGTTTTATTGTAGGCCTCCTTATTCAGCATACGCATGAAATAAGTATCGATTTCATCCACATTCTTCCAATCACCGATATTTTCTTTCAGATGATTGAACATATCTACAACCTGGATATTGGCACCTCCGTGCAACGGGCCTTTCAACGAACCGATACCGGCTGCAATGGATGAATAGGTATCCGTTCCGGTCGAACTGGTTACACGAACAGTAAAGGTCGAGTTGTTACCGCCACCGTGCTCGGCTTGCAAGACAAGCAATAAATCGAGTGTACGTGCATCGAGTTCGGTAAAGTCTTTTTTCAGCATGTGCAGGAAGTTTTCTGCAAGCGACAGGTTTTCATGCGGATGGCGGATATGCAAAGAACGTCCGTGTGTACTATGACGGAAGATATTATATGCATAAGCGATGATAGTCGGGAAACGAGAGATCAGTTCGATGGACTGGCGCATCAGATTGTCGCGCGAAGTATCGTCCGGATTCGGATCGAAAGTATACATTTCCAAAACACTACGGGCAAGGATATTCATAATATTCTGTCCTTCCAGATCGAGGATATTCATTTTGGTCTTCTGCTCCAACGGCATGTTATCACAGATCAGGCCTTTGAAAGAGGCTAGTTCTTCCTTATCGGGCAACTTACCGGAAAGCAGCAGATAAGCCACTTCCTCAAAACCGAAACGTTTCTCTTTAATCAGGGCATGTGCCAAATCTTCCACATCATAGCCTCTGTAAAACAGTTTACCGGGGATAGCCTTCAAACCACCGTTATCCGGCAGACGTTCGTAGCCTACTACGTTACCGATCTTGGTCAGTCCGACCAAAACACCACTGCCGTCTTCGTTACGCAGACCACGTTTCACATTATACATCGGAAAAAGTTCATTGTCGATCTTACAAGCATCCTTTGATGCATCCGACAGCTTATAGATAAGATATTCTTTCTTCATGACTAATTATTTTATGAGGTTACAATAAAGATATGATACAATCACCAAACTCCCTGGTGCCAAGAGATTTTCCTGCCGGCATGAAACGAGCCAGGTCATTCGTTGCTTCACCTTTCGAAAAAGCATTTTCCATAGCAGCCGTAATCAGGTTGGCTGCTTCATTCCATCCCATATATTCAAGCATCATCACGGATGAAAGCAAGAGGGACGACGGGTTTACAATATCTTTTCCGGCAATGTTAGGAGCCGTGCCGTGTGTTGCTTCGAAAATAGCATAACCGCTGTCGTAATTGATATTGGCGCCGGGAGCAATTCCGATACCGCCCACCATAGCAGCCAGCTGATCGGAGATATAATCGCCGTTCAGATTGAGTGTTGCGATGACGGAATATTCTTCCGGGATCAATAAAGTGTTTTGTAGAAAGGCATCGGCAATAACATCTTTGATGATGACTTTTCCGGCTGCAGAGGCATCGAACATGGCTTTAACGGCCTCGGCTTCGCCTTTCTCCTTTTTGATCTTTTCATATTGTGGCCAGGTAAATGTCTTGTCGGCAAACTCACGTTCTGCCAGGGCATAACCCCAAAGTTTGAAACCACCTTCAGTGAACTTCATAATATTGCCTTTATGTACAAGCGTTACACTCGGTAATTTATTGGTCAGGGCAAATTCGATAGCAGCACGCACCAGGCGTTCGGTTCCTTCTACGGATACGGGTTTTACGCCGAATGAAGAGGTTTCGGGGAAACGAACTTTGGTCACTCCCATTTCTTCCGTCAGGAACTTCAGAAACTTACGGGCTTCGGGCGTTCCTTGTTGCCATTCGATACCGGCATAGATATCTTCGGTATTCTCACGGAAGATATACATATCGACCTTCTGTGGTTCGCGTACCGGAGAAACAACCCCTTTGAACCAACGGACGGGGCGCAGACAGACATAAAGATCCAAAGTCTGGCGCAAAGCGACATTCAGCGAGCGGATACCACCGCCGATCGGAGTGGTCAACGGACCTTTGATACCGACCATATATTCGCGGAAAGCATCCATCGTTTCATCAGGAAGCCAGCTTCCGGTCTTGTTGAAAGCTTTCTCACCCGCCAATACTTCTTTCCATTCGATGGACCGTTTACCGTCATAGGCTTTTTCGATAGCTGCATTTACTATCTTTTGGCAGACCGGCGTGATCTCTGCTCCTACGCCATCTCCTTCGATAAAAGGAATAATGACCTTATCAGGGACGATCAAATGGCCTTTTTGTTTTGTTATTTTATTCATTATGATAGTTTATTTATTAATTCAGATGTTGTCAAATTTGAGCCTATTCGTGTCATTGTCTTCAACAAGGCTTTGCCTTGTGCCGTAGGCTCTATTTTGCCGTCGGTTTTAACCGACGGATATAAAAGACAGGAGGCAAAGCCTCTTCCTTTGTGGGCTTAAGCCCCTTTAAAACAGGGACTACCATTATATGTCTAAAGGGGTTAAAACCCACAGAGGAATCCGGCAAAGCCAGAACATTTAATCTATCCGTCGGTTAAAAACCGACGGCAAAAGAGAGCCTGCGGCATGAGGCTCCGCCTCATAAAAGACTCAGTTTTTTCTATTAATGTGCTACATTCAGTGCCGCCCCAGCCTTGAACCATTTGATCTGCAAATCGTTGTATGTATGATTTACCGGGAATGATTCCTGCGAACCGTCTGCATGTGTAAGAACGGCTGTCAATGGCTTATCGGGTGCAAAGTCTTTCAGACCGACGATGGAGATATGATCGTTTTCACGGATCTTATTATAATCATCTTTATTTGCAAACGTCAGGGCAAGCATTCCCTGTTTCTTTAGGTTCGTCTCGTGGATACGGGCAAAACTTTTGGCAAGGATCACCTTTACATTCAGGAAGCGGGGTTCCATAGCAGCATGTTCGCGGGAAGAACCTTCGCCGTAGTTCTCTTCGGCAACAACGATGGACGAGATTCCTTTTGCCTTATATTGCTTGGCAACGGCAGAAACAGCTTCATATTCATCAGTAAGCTGGTTCAATACGGCATTTGTCTTACCATTGAAAGCGTTGACAGCTCCCATCAACATATTGTCGGATATATTTTCCAGATGTCCACGGAAACGGAGCCAAGGACCTGCCATCGAAATATGGTCTGTCGTACATTTTCCTTCCGCCTTGATAAGTAATGGCATGTCCAACAGGTCGTTGCCATCCCACGGAGCAAAAGGCTGCAAAGCCTGCAAACGGTTTGACTCAGGATTGATCTTTACATCCGTATTCTTTCCGGTCGGAGCCAGATAACCATTATCTTTTACATCAAATCCTTTAGGTGGGAAATCGGTTCCCTGCGGTTCACGGAGCTTTACTTCACGACCGTCTTCCGTCTTCAACGTATCGGTCAACGGATTGAAACAAAGGTCACCGGCAATAGTCAGTGCCAGCGTCAGTTCCGGAGAAGCAACAAAGGCATGTGTGTTCGGATTGCCATCCGCACGTTTGGCGAAATTACGGTTAAAGGAGGTTACAATAGAATTTTTACGGGTATTATCGTCGGTATGACGTTTCCACTGGCCGATGCATGGTCCACAGGCGTTTGCCATGATGGTCGCTCCCACTTTCTCGAAGTCGCCGATAATACCATCGCGTTCGGCAGTATAGCGGATCTGTTCCGATCCCGGATTGATGATCAGCGGAGCGGCAACAGGAATCTTATCTTCAAAAGCCTGACGAGCGATAGAGGCGGCACGACTCAAATCCTGATAAGATGAGTTCGTACACGAACCGATCAGGCCTACCTCCATCTTACGGGGATAACCGTTCGCTTTTACTTTAGCAGCAAATTCAGAGATAGGCGTTGCAGCATCGGGAGTAAACGGACCGTTGATATGCGGTTCCAGTTCAGACAGGTTGATCACGATCACCCGGTCGTAATATTCGTCCGGCTGCGCCCTCACTTCCATATCGGCTTCCAAATAATCCTGGATAGCATCGGCCCAGGCAGCAACCGTATCACGTCCGGTTGCACGCAGATAAGTAGCCATATTCAGGTCGTATGGGAATAACGAAGTTGTTGCTCCTACTTCAGCACCCATATTACAAATAGTAGCTTTCCCGGTTGCGGAGATAGAAGATGCGCCTTCACCGAAATATTCGATAATGGCATTCGTTCCTCCTTTTACGGTCAGGATACCCGCCAACTTCAAAATGACATCTTTGGGAGAAGCCCAGCCGTTCAAACGTCCGGTCAGTTTGACACCGATCAATTTAGGCATCTTCAGTTCCCACTCCATACCGGTCATGACATCGACCGCATCAGCGCCACCGACTCCGATAGCAACCATTCCCAAACCACCGGCATTCGGTGTATGAGAATCCGTACCGACCATCATTCCGCCGGGGAATGCATAGTTTTCCAGCACAACCTGGTGGATAATTCCGGCTCCCGGTTTCCAGAAACCGATACCGAACTTATCGGATACGGATTTGAGGAAGTCATACACTTCGCTATTTCCTTTGGTAGCCGTTTCAATATCCGCTTTCGCTCCGATATTCGCCTGGATCAGGTGATCGCAGTGGACGGTTGCCGGAACAGCGGATTTGTCTTTCCCTGCATTCATAAATTGCAGTAAAGCCATCTGAGCTGTTGCATCCTGCATCGCCACACGGTCGGGACGGAAGTTTACATAATCATCCCCACGCCTGAACAGGCGGAGTGCTTCTTCATCATATAAATGAGCATATAAGATTTTTTCGGCCAATGTCATCGGACGACCGATCTTTTCACGCGCCGCATCTACCCGTTTCGGGAAATTGGAATAAAAGCTTCTCAGCATTTCAATGTCGTACACCATATTATAATCTTATTAGTTGTTTGTTTATCAGAATTAAGACACGCTAATGTATATATAAATAAAACACCTTTTATTCAATAATGTCTATGAGACCATAGAGGTTGTCTATACCAAATAAAAAAGTTCGCCTTACGTTCATTTATAAAACGCGCGGCGAACTTATTTTGTTCAATAGATATTAACGAAATCTATGTTTATTATTTTTTAGATTCTTTCCACTTATCGGCATAACTATGAAGAATGGAGGCAATTCCCTCTCCGATCCGTACATAATCACCTTGGTTCAGATTTGCCAGCGAAGCGCGGATAGACCATTCAGGAGCATCGAAACCACCTCCGTTCAGAAGGACAAGCGCCGTTTCCTGCGCCAGGCGGAATACGACATCAACCGGTTCGTAATTGGCTTTCAGATACTCTACAAACTCATCACCGTAGAACTTCTTTGCCCAAACTTCCATATCGATCTCACTGTAATAACCGGCACGAAGCGGATCATCCAGCAAGGTAAATCCTGTACTTTCCCAAAGTGTATGCAGACGTTCGTGGATAATATCCACCATCCGCGACTGATACAGGTTTTCGGTATCCAGGATAGAGAAGGAAGCGAACAGAGCCATCTGGGTCTGTTGCGGCAGGGAAAGACCGGCTGTATGATTAAGTGCCACCTGACGGCTGTCGGCAACCATACGGTCGATGAACTTCATTTTCGACGGATCGAGCATGATGCTGCTGTAGCGTTTTGTCAGAGCAGCTTTCTTGTCATCCGGCAGCTCGGCAATCATCCGGTCGTAGATATTCTTTTCGTGCAAAGAGACAACAGCCAGACGCCAGCCTGTCGCCCCGAAGTACTTGGAGAAGGAATAGACACATAAAGTATTGTCTGGCAATTCAGCCATCAAGGAACGGAAACCAGGAACATAAGTTGCATATACATCGTCCGTAATGATCATCAGATCGGGATTGTAATTAGTTACGATATCGACCAGGCGTTCCGTCAATCCGTGTGTCAGTGCATAAGAAGGCGGATTGCTCGGGTTGACGATAAAGGCAGCCTTGATCGATTTATCTTTCAACAGATCCAGGTCCTTTTCCTGATACTGCCAGGTATGATAACCGTCACCTGTCATTTTCAGAGCATGTATTTCGGTTACGTCGAACAGATAACGAGCCTGCTCGGGTATTTCGATATACGGTGTAAAAACCGGGGCGAAAAGGACAATCTTATCCCCTTTATTCAACAGAAAGTTCTGCTGCAGGGAATCAAAGATGTAACACATAGCTGCCGTTCCGCCTTCGGTAGCGAAAAGGTCAAATTTACCTTCCGGAGGAAGACCGTTACAAAGAGCCTGGTCCAGATAATCACGGACAAGGACTTCCGTATATTTTAAAATACGATCAGGTATAGGATATTGATCGCCTATTACGCCTTCCGCCCATTCATGGACCAGGTCGTTTTCATCGACACCTTTTTCGCGTACCATATAATTATAGGTATCACGCAAAAGCTTCGAGCCGGGCGTTCCTTCGTGCTTATCCAAAAATTCCCGGAAACGATAAGCGATACTCGGTTTCTGAGGAACACCGGCAAGGCCGACCATACCGTCTTCCAATTTCGTTCCCCGGCGACATTCTTCCAAACCGAACTGACCGAGCAGGAAAAAGGCTTCACGGGGTGTAGTGGCAATCCAGTTCGGATTACCGCGTCCGGCATTCAACATGATGTGTGTGCTTTTACGTGCACTTTCATCTGCGAGGTCGATCAGGATATTCTTCAATTCGAACGGACTGATCTCCGACATCTTCTTTTCGTATTCACGGGTAACTACGATTTTCTTTTTCTCTTCCATATTATATAATGTATAGTTTATGATTTACATCAACAGCACGATAACCACTCCCCAAATAATCAAAAGAGTATTACCTACTGCATAAGTGACTGTATAACCTAATGCAGGTGTCTGGCTCTCTACCGCATCTTCCACAGCACCGAGAGCGGCAGTCGTGGTACGCGCACCGGAAGTACAGCCGAGGGTGATAGCGGGATGAAATTTAAAGAGATAACGCCCCATCAGGACACCGGCTATCAGCGGAATAGTCGTAGCCAGGGCACCGATAACAAACAGGCTCACCCCTACTTCTTTGAATCCGGTCACGAAACTCGGCCCAGCCGTAATCCCGACGACGGCAATGAACATATTCAGCCCGACATTATTCAATACCCAAAGTGAAGGTTCCGGAATACGTCCGAATGTAGGATGTTTGGAACGAAGCCATCCGAACACCAAGCCGGCAATCAATGCCCCTCCACTCGTACTCAGACTGACAGGAATATCCCCGAAGTGGATAGCCAGCGAACCGATTATCCCACCGATAAAGATACCCAATCCGACAAAGATCATATCCGTCTGATTCGTCGGACGGTCGGCATAACCTAATGTGGCAGCCGCCTCGTTCACCTCCAGCTTGGTTCCGACCAATTCGAGCATATCGCCCGGATCGATCCGGGTCGCAGCCAATACCGGAATACTGATTCCGGCACGTTTAATATTCTTAATACTGACACCATGCATCACCTTTTCCTTACGGAGCTGTGCCACCGTCATACCGGCAAATTTCTTACGGGAGATCAATACCGGCAATGTCTCAGCAGGGAAGTCCAGCAAATCGATATCGTTCACTTCGTCACCTATCCAATCTTCCTCACCGATCACGAACTCCCGCCGTCCGCTCAGGACCACCTCGTTTCCTTTCTGAAGCATCAAGTCCGGTTTCACATCATAAATGACATTATTGATACGGACACGCTCCACAAACAAGCGACGGCCCTGCTCTTCCAGGTAATCTTCCAGTTCCTGCACGGTCTTACCTGCACCAAACCAGTCGTTGCTTATCTTATAAGCCCGGAAAGTGATAGGACGTGCTGCAGGCATAAATCCCGGTTGTTCGCTCTCGTCGTCATTCCCCATTTTAGCTTCCAGCTCTTTACATGCTTTCTTCACGGATGCCAGTCCGCCCAGCAGGCGGGGTGCCACATCACTCATGATCCACGCCGAACCTGCCGTACCGAAAATATACGAGACGGCATAAGCGACAGGCATCACGTTAATCATAGCCGTTTTATCGGCAGCACTCAGACTGCCCTGATTGATTGTATCTTCCGCAACTCCCAATACGGCTGAAATTGTCTGCGAGCCGGCCAGCAGCCCGGCAGCTTCACCCGCATTATATCCCATCAGCTTGGCCAGAAGGAAAGGGATGAACAAACAGAACAGACACATCAAGGCAGCAAAAAGCATCTGCGGAAGTCCTTCCTTCTTCAGTCCGCGAAAGAACTGTGGCCCTACGCTGTAGCCTACAGCGAACAGGAATAAAAGAAAGAATACCGATTTAATAGGTGCACCGATATCAATGTGCAATTGCCCGATTAATACTCCGACCAGCAGAACACTGGTTACTGTTCCCAAAGAAAATTTCCCTATTTTAAATTTACCGATCCAGAAGCCCAATGCCAGCGTCAAAAAGATGGCGAGTTCCGGATAATGTTTGAGTAAATCTGCAAACCACTCCATATATTAATTGTTTGGCGTTAATATTACAGGCATAATTATATGCCCGGTTTTCACTGTGGTAGATGGAACAGTATCTGTAAGGAAGTTGTTCCAAAAGATTCAATTAAGAGAACATAAAATCCACCTTATTTTAAATAAATTTCTATCTTTGTCTCCGCTTTGGTGATACGGTAACATTCCGTTATTCGTATAAAAGGGAATCCGGTTAGAATCCGGAACAGTGCCCGCTACTGTGAAGCCCTCAACAAAGGAAAGCATTCTTACACCACTGTCCGACAAAAGGATGGGAAGGTCGCTTTCCGGGCAAGTCAGGAAACCTGCCAAAGTTATTATATCATATTCTCCCGGGGTCAGGAGGCTGATAAGAAAAGGGTTACCGACAGCCGGTATGTGATTTGTCGCATTCGTACGTTATCTCTTAATTTATTATATATGAAACATTTACTATTATTTATTGCTTGTATGCTGGCACCTATGTGCTGGGCACACGACGGCGAGAACTTCGAGGCATCAGACATGCTCGCTTCTATGCAACCGGGCGACAAAGCTGCCCTATTAATGGTGCATTTCGGTACCACGTACGACAACACCCGCGCTCTCACTATCGACGCGATCAACCAAAAAGCAAAAGCCGCCTTCCAGGATATGGAAGTACGCGAAGCCTATACTTCCCGTATCGTTGCACGCCGCCTGAAAGCACGCGGCATCGAAAAGCTGAATCCGGTCGAAGCCTTGGAAAAACTGAAAGCAGACGGATATACACACATCCTTGTCCAGTCCACCAACATTATAGAAGGAGTGGAAATGGAATCACTTCGTAAAGACATTGCTCCGCTGGAAAAAAACTTCAAAGACATACGCATCGGCAACCCGTTGCTTTATACTCCCCACGACTTTGAAAATGTAATAGCAGCCGTTACAAAGAACGGAGCTAAAGAAGGCGCAACAATTCTTGTCGGACATGGTACTTATACACCTGCCACAGCACAGTATGCCATGATGGATTACATGCTGCAGTCCAAAGGATATACTAATTACCATGTAACAACCGTAGAAGGTTATCCCTCTTTCGGCGATATGGTTGCCAAACTGGATGCAAGCAGTGTAAAGAAAGTATTACTGATGCCTTTCATGTTCGTTGCCGGCGACCACGCCAACAACGACATTGCCGGTGATATGAAAGAGGAACTGGAAGGCAAAGGTTATCAGGTATCTGTCTTTATGCAGGGGCTGGGACAAAATCCGGAAATCCAGGATATATTTATCGATCATGCCAGGTTCGCAGCCAAACACAAGATGATCGATATAACCAGTAAGAAGAAAAAGTACGCAGCAGAAAAAGATTAATACTTAGACTTAGAACATCTGACAATCCAATTATTCCAATAAAATACATTATCTTTGTTGGTACTGATGAAATCAGAATCAATAACTCAAAGCTAAAAGATGAGCACAGGAAAAATAATCGTAGCCGGGATCGGTCCCGGCAGCGAATCAGATATTACACCGGCAGTTCTATCCGCCATCCGCCAGTCGGATGTTATCGTTGGGTATAAATATTACTTCCAGTTTATTGAATCAGCGATCCGTCCTGATGCGATCTGCATCGATTCGGGAATGAAACGGGAAAAAGTACGTGCCGAAGAAGCATATAATTATGCAACCGAAGGCAAAGTAGTAACAGTTATCAGTTCCGGTGATGCAGGTATTTACGGAATGGCTCCGCTTATTTATGAAATGCAGCGCGAAAAAGGAAGCAACATCCCTATCGAAGTTCTTCCCGGTATCAGTGCATTCCAGAAAGCAGCCTCCCTGCTGGGCGCTCCGGTAGGTCATGATTTCTGTGTGATCTCCCTCTCCGACCTGATGACTCCCTGGGAGCTGATAGAGAAGCGTATCAAAGCGGCAGCGATGGCCGACTTTATCACAGCGATCTACAATCCCAAAAGCGAAGGCCGCTACTGGCAGCTGTATCGTCTGATCGAACTTTTCCTGCAGGAACGCGATCCGCAGACACCTGTCGGTTTTGTCCGCCAGGCAGGACGTGAAGAGCAGAAAGTGACGATCACCACCCTGGCAGAGTTCGATCCGGAACAAGTAGATATGTTCACTGTTGTTCTGATCGGCAACTCACAAACTTACCGGTTCGACAACAAGATGATTACACCACGCGGCTATTACGGTGAAATCAAGATGGGTAAAGCAGAAACTGGTATTGGACAAGATATTATGATCCGCAGTTTTCGCACCATCGAGAAAGAACTGAAAAACAAAGATATTCCGTTAGATAAAAAATGGGCATTGCTGCATGCGATCCATACGACAGCCGATTTCGATATGGAGAATATATTGCGAATCGATGATAATGCCGTATCCTCTTTATATGAGAAACTGAGCACCAGCACTGTCCGTACCATCATCACCGACGTTACCATGGCAGCATCCGGTATCCGTAAAGGAGCTTTGCAGCGTATGGGCATCGAGGTGAAATGCTATCTGCAGGATGAGCAGACTGTTGCTCTTGCTTCTGAAAAAGGCATCACCCGCACACAAGCCGGCATCCGGATCGCCGTCAGCGAACATCCGGACGCTTTATTTGTCTTCGGCAATGCACCGACGGCACTGATGGAATTATGCGACCTGATCCGCAAGGGGAAAGCAACTCCTGCCGGAATTATCGCAGCCCCCGTCGGTTTCGTGCACGTGCAGGAATCCAAACATATGGTGAAACCGTTTACCTCCATTCCCAAACTGATCGTGGAAGGACGTAAAGGCGGAAGTAATCTGGCCGCAACACTAGTAAATTCTATACTTTGTTATAACGACGCTATTCATTTAAAACCAGGAAGAGACGTATGAGAACTCAATTTATCGTCATCGGCATCCCCGATGACCCCAATTACATCAGCAAGAGTAATAAAATCGTAGATATAATCAATGGCAACACCTATTTTTCAGGCGGAAAAAGACATCATGAGATACTGAAGCCTTTTCTGCCGGAAGATGCTGTATGGATCGATATAAAAGCACCGCTCGACGATGTTTTCAACGAGTACGAATATCATCAGAAGATTGTCGTATTTGCTTCGGGCGACCCTTTGTTCTACGGATTCGCCTCAACGATCCTCAAACGGATGCCGGATGCTGAAATAACGCTCCTGCCCTCGTTCAACTCGTTGCAAATGCTTTCACATGAACTGAAAATATCCTACAACGACATGAGCATGGTTTCCCTTACCGGTCGCCCGTGGCATGAACTGGACCGTGCGTTGATAGAGAACAGGGCCAAAATCGGTATTCTGACCGATCACGTACATACACCGGCAGCCATTGCTATGCGTTTGCTGAAATATGGTTTCACACAATATAAAATGTATATCGGTGAACACCTGGGAAATCCGGAAAAGCAACGCGTCTCACGTTCGCTTGCTCTGTCGGAAGTGGAAGAACATCCGATCGACAGCCCGAACTGCGTAATCCTGCAACGGATGTATAACGACATCACATATCGTCCTTTGGGCATTCCCGACAAGATGTTCGAACTGCTCGACGGACGGGAACGGATGATCACCAAAGCTCCTGTCCGCGTACTCGATATGAGTGCCTTGATGCTCCCTATGTGTGATCATTTCTGGGACATCGGTTTCTGCACCGGCTCTGTATCCATCGAAGCGAAACGCCAGTATCCGCATCTGCATATCCACGCGTTTGAAATACGCAAGGAGTGCTGGACGCTGATGGAGAAAAACAGTTCCAAACTGGGAGCACCCGGTATCGATGTGCATATATGCGACTTCATGGAGGAAGATGTTTCCGACCTGCATGCTCCCGATGCTGTATTTATCGGAGGACATGGCGGAAAACTGAAGGAGATCGTACAGAAAGTAGCCCGATACCTGGCTCCCGACGGTCTGCTGGTATTCAACTCCGTATCGGAAGAAAGTGAAAAGCTGTTTGTCGAAGCCGTCCGCGAAGCCGGATTAAAACTGGACGATCCGCTGGATGTAAGTATCGGCGATTACAATCCGATCACCATACTGAAGGCTTTCAAAGAAGCAAAATAAGTAAACTATGAATAAAAAATCTATAGCAATTGTCGTGGTATCGGTCAGCAGCCTGCCCCTGGCACGACAAATCAAGAAACAATATCCCGACGCGGTTATCTACAGTAAAGAATCGCAAGAGGAAACGGTCGTGATGGAGTCTATCGATTCCATTGTAGGAGACCTGTTCCTCCAGTCGGATGCCATTATTTTTATCGGGGCAATGGGAATATGTGTACGCTGCATTGCACCTTATGTAATGGATAAGCATACCGATCCTGCCGTGGTTTGCATCGACAGTACCGGCAAATATATCATTCCGGTTTTATCCGGACATATCGGAGGCGCAAACGAACTAAGCATAGAACTAGCACAGATACTGGGAGGGAACGCGATCGTCACCACCCAAAGCGACAACACCGGCCTATGGGCACTCGATACACTGGCGGAGAAATTCGGCTGGTCGGTCGTAGCCGACGATCTGACTGACAATGAAAATGCAATGAATGCCTGTATCGCTGCTTTCGTCAATAAAAAGCCGACAGCTCTGTTACTGAATGTCCGCGATAAAGGAACGGAATATCTCGAACAAAGCTGTCCTGAACACGTTCAGATATTCAATAAATTCTCCGACATTCCGCTCGACCAGTTCGAGCTGGTGATTACTGTCGGACCGTTCATTTATGAGGCAGAGATTAAGATGGTATCTTATTTCCCGAAAGTATTGCATCTGGGTATAGGTTGCCGGAAAGGGCTGAAAGGCGATCCGATAGAAATGCACCAGCATATCATCGCCACGCTGATCGATAACAACCTCTGTCCCGAATCCTTGGTGGACCTCTCTTCCATCGATCTGAAAAAGGACGAAGCCATACTCGCTCTGCTGGCATACGGCATCATGGATTGTCCTTTCAAGACATACCCGGCGGATGTCTTGAACAAACTGTCCGTTCCGAATCCTTCCGCTAAAGTAAAAGAGGTGACCCAGTCGTCAAGCGTTGCTGAAGCTGCTGCCATACAAAGTGCAGGAGGAGGTTTGCTGCTGCTGGAGAAACAAAAAGGGCAGTTAGGCGAACAGAATGATTATACATTCGCAGTGGCAATGGATAAATCCGTTCAGCGGCAAGGCCATATCGAGATAGTCGGTGCCGGTCCCGGCAATCCGGAACTGATCTCTATCCGTGGCCGTAGGATGCTGGAAAAGGCGGATCTGATCTTATATGCCGGAAGCCTGGTTCCGAAAGAGCTTACTTTCTGTGCCAAACCGGAAGCTACTGTACGCAGTTCGGCAGACATGAACCTGGAAGAGCAGTTCATGCTGATGAAAGAGTTTTACGACAAAGGCAAATTCATTGTCCGACTACATACCGGTGATCCTTGTATCTATGGAGCGATACAGGAACAGATGGCTTTCTTCGATCAATATAATATGAGTTATCATATCACACCGGGAATTTCCTCTTTTCAGGCTGCTGCTGCCGCTTTACAGTCGCAGTTTACCATTCCGGAAAAGGTACAGACCATTATTCTAACCCGGGGTGAAGGCCGTACACCGATGCCTGAAAAAGAGCAACTGCACAAACTAGCAGCCAGCCAGAGCACGATGTGTATTTATCTCAGTGCCGGGATTGTGGATAAAGTGCAGGAAGAACTTCTTCAACATTATGCGCCTACCACACCCGTTGCCGCCTGCTACAAACTGACCTGGAAAGACGAACGTATCTATCGGGGCGAATTGAAAGACCTGGCAAAGATAGTCAAGGACAATCATCTGACATTAACGACCTTATTGGTAGTCGGAGATGCGATCGACAACCGGGAAGGCTTATCGCGTCTGTACGCCGACGAGTTCAAACATCTGTTCCGCAAATAACATTATCAGAAAGAACGATGATACTGATATTAGGAGGGACAACGGAAGGACGTGCCAGTGTACGCATCGCTGATGAAGGAAGCGGACCTTATTATTATTCAACCAAAGGATCGCTTCAGGAGATAGAATGCGCACACGGTATCCGGCTGACCGGAGGCATGGACACGGCTAGTATGGAAATCTTCTGCCGTGAAAAAGGTATCCGCCTGCTGATCGATGCCGCCCATCCTTTTGCCACAGCCCTGCATCGGACAGTGGCAGAAGTTTCTACCTCCCTCCAACTGCCGGTTATCCGCTACGAACGGCGTTATCCGCCGCGCGACCCGGAATTGGTATGGTGTAACGACTATGCCGATGCAATCCGTAAATTGGACGAACAGGGTACACACAATTTACTTGCACTAACCGGAGTCAACACAATTGCCCCTCTTCGTCCCTGGTGGGAAAAATATCCCACATGGTTCCGTATACTCGAACGGGAAGAATCGCTCGCCATTGCCATGAAGCAAGGATTTCCGTCAGAGCATTTGCTTTTCTATCAGGAAGAAGATGATGCCGGCGAATGGATGGATCGGCTACAGCCGGATGCCATTATCACCAAAGAAAGCGGACAAACCGGTTATTTCACGGAAAAAGTAACTGCCGCCCGTAAGCGTTCGATCCCGGTATTTGTCGTTAAACGTCCGGCACTTCCCGAAACATTCTACTTTGTTTACGGAGAAGACGGATTGCGCAAGCAAATAGAACGGCTATTGCCGGAATTCTTCCCTTTGCATCATGGCTACACGACCGGAGCTTGTGCCACAGCAGCTGCCAAAGCGGCACTAATTGCACTGCTCAATAAGGAGAAACAAACCCAATCCTCCATCACTTTGCCATCAGGCGAATTGATCACTTTACCTGTCGCAGAAACCGAATGGGAAGGCGACAGTGCCATCTGCTCAGTCATCAAAGATGCAGGGGACGACCCGGACGTGACCAACGGCTCTAAAATCATTGCGAAGGTGACTCTCTCAAAGGAATCCGCCTCTGCTCCCATCCGTTTTGTCGCAGGCACGGGAGTCGGTACGGTAACATTACCTGGCTTGGGACTGGAAGTCGGTGGTCCTGCTATCAACACAACACCCCGCAAGATGATAGTGGAAGAGTTGACTGCCGTTTTAGAAGAATACCGGCAATCTATTCCCCATAATGCAAAAACGACAGAAGTCTGCGGACTGACAGTCACTATCTCCGTTCCCGGAGGTGAAGAGTTGGCAGCAAGAACATTCAACCCGAAACTGGGTATCGTCGGCGGCATCTCCATTATCGGGACATCGGGCATCGTACGCCCTTTCTCGACCGATGCTTTTATCGCCTCCATCCGTAAAGAAGCGGAGGTTGCCAAAGCTATCGGTTGCACGACACTCATAATAAACTCCGGTGCTAAAAGCGAACGGTATCTGAAAGCCCGTTACCCCGAACTACCTCCACAGGCATTCGTTCATTACGGAAACTTTATCGGCGAAACCCTAAAGATAGCCTCATCGCTCGACTTCCCCCTGGTAGTTATGGGTATCATGATCGGTAAAGCAGTCAAACTGGCCGAAGGCTTCCTCGATACGCACAGTAAAAAGGTAGTGATGAATAAAGACTTCCTGAAAGATTTGGCGCATCAGGCAGGCTGTGCCGAAGACACAATCCAAAAGATCGACACCATCACGTTAGCCCGCGAACTATGGCAATTGCTTCCTGCAGAAGAACAAGAAGCATTCTTCAATCTCTTATTGAAAAGATGCCATGAACATTGCACCCCACTCCTGCCTAAAGGAGAATTATCTATCTTATTGATAACGGAAGAAGGAGTTATTTGGAAATAACCAACCACTTTTCGATGTTACGAGTCTTTGCACTGAAATTCACTCCGATGCGGAACAACGTACGCGGATCGGATGCGAACGGAAGGGCGTAGCCTTTGTCGTCAATTTGTTGCAATGCCTCTTCTGCTGTGCCGTCGAGTTTGAACTCCATGACATAAATGAAACAGTCGGTCTGCAAGATCAAATCTACACGGCCTTCGGAGGTATGGTATTCCGCTTTTACATAGAAGCCCAACAACTTAAAAACAATAAAGAGCACATTTTGGTAATGTAGCTCCAGATCACGAACCAACTCATAAGGTGTATCGGCAAAGAAACTTTGCAGTCGCCGGAAAAAGGCATCGTAATTGCCTTCGTAAACTTCCTGGGCAAACTTCTTGATTTGGAAAGTAGTATCGACTTTGCTCACCGGAGTATAATAAGGAAGAAGATATTTGACAAACCCTTCTTCTACCTCTTTATTGGGAAAGCCCAGACGATAAAGGCCAAAGGTCTTGTCGTATCCCTTGATCGTCAGGTAACCGCTTTGATAGATTACCGGTATGGGATTTCTCGAAATGGCATCGATGCTGTTCAGTACATCGGCATCGGTCTCGGTATGTGCCATCCGGTAAAGGTCGTAGTTTGATTTTTGCAACAACTTTACCAAATAGGTTGGAGTTCCGGTTTCGAACCAGTAGCTACCGAATTTCTTCTTTGACAATGTATTCAGTAAGCTGAATGGATTGTAAATACCCACAGAATTTTCAACGAAGTGATAGCCGTCATAAGAAGCCTCCAGTTCCGTACAAGTTTCTTCATACGTTATATCGAGCGCGGAAGCCAGTGCCTGGATATCTTCTTCAAAATCACGATGCAACTCCTCTTCGTTTATACCACAGATGGAAACATAAGGCTTCCACATTGATATATCATCCAAATTATTCAGATCGCTGAACACACTTACTTTGCCGAACTTGGTTACACCTGTGAGGAAAGCAAACTGGATATACCTGTCCATACTCTTCATCACACCGTAAAAGGCTTTCAGGGTATTGCGGTATTCGTTTTGCAACTCCTCATTGTCAATGGCCTGCAACATAGGTTTGTCATATTCGTCAACCAGGATGACTACACGGCGTCCTGCCTGCATGCTGGCTCGTTCAATGACACCGGCAAAGCGTAAAGCCAGGCTTTTTTCTGCCGGATCGGAACCATATAATTCTTCCCAGGCAGATAACTTACGGTTCAGCATGTCGTCCAAATCGTTTACCTGATCGTATTTTGCAGCATTCAAGTCGAGATGAAACACCGGATAGGTCAGCCAATCTTTTTCCAACTGTTCAACAGCCAGTCCTTCAAAAAGTTCTTTTTTACCTTTAAAATAAGCTTCTAATGTGGAAATCAAGAGACTTTTGCCAAAACGACGGGGGCGGCTCAGGAAATAGTAGCTACCGGTTTTTACCAATCGATACATCAATTCGGTCTTATCTATATACAGATAACCTTCTTTTCTGATTTTCTCGAAATCCTGTATCCCTATCGGGTATTTTCTGGTATACATTGTTTCCATATATCCGCGCATTTTAAAAGTACAGATACAAAGATAGAAATAATAAAGGCGTTACCTTTATATTTATTATAAAAGAACTTGTTATGAGTAAAATTTCAGTAAAGATCAAACGAAAGAAGTCAGCGAAACCGGGTCGGCCTATGCCCGTTTACCTGCAGATCATCTATTGCCGCAAAGTGGCGCGCATACCTTTGGGGATCAAACTGTCCGACAACGAATGGGACGAACAAGAAGGATGTATCCGCATACCTCCCGGCACTCCGCCGGAGCAAGTGTTGCACCTGTATTCATTAGATAGCCAAATAAAAGAACGGCAGCAGTACCTCTTCAATCTCATTCGTTTTCTGGAGAGGAACAACACCCTGTCGGTTGCCAACCTGCTGTCGGCCTGCAAGGAAAACGAAGATAAGAGGTCCCTGTATTCCTTTATGGAACAACTCAGCGAGCAATTCGCCCGGGAGGGAAAGAAAGCCACTTCGCATCATTACCGCAGTACGCTCAATACGCTTACTCTCTTTTCGGAAGGGAAAGACATACGGCTGGACGATATCGACGAAACGAAAGTGAAACAGCTGGAAACCTGGCTTATCGAAAAAGGACTCGCCCCCAATACCGTCTCCTTCTATCTCCGTATCACACAATCCTGTTGGAACAAGGCGGTCAAAACCGGACTTATCCCCAACGCCTCCTCCCCTTTCGCACAGGTCAATACCCGGGTGGAGAAGACCGCCAAACGTGCCGTAGAAGAAAAGGTGATCATACGGCTGGCCAAACTTACCGACAAGGAATTACAGTCGCCCGCCCTGAAATTCGCCCGCGATATGTTTCTCTTTTCCTACTATGCACGGGGCATGTCGTATATCGACCTCGCCCACCTCAAAAAGGAAAACATAAAAGGGGATACATTGACCTATAAGCGGCAGAAAACCGGACAGGAATTAAAGATACGTCTGCTTCCGGAAATGATCGCAATCATAAAACGTTATGCCTCCAACAGTCGCCGGAGACTATTCCCCATACTCAGCGATGATGCCACTTATATCAATTATGAAAGTGCCCTCCGGCTACAAAACAAACAGCTTAAAAAACTGGGGGAACTGGTAGGCGTGGAAAATCTCACGACCTATGTAGCCCGTCACACCTGGGCCAGCATTGCCAATCAAAAGGGAGTTCCGATAGAACTTATTTCTAAAGGGCTGGGGCATTCTTCCACGAAAGTGACGCTTATCTATATCGGTCTACTCGATAACCCGCGACTGGATCACGCGAATGATGTGGTAATATACGGTAAAATGAAGTATAAACACAAAAGTAATATGAATGCCTTTAGATATTCAGATGGGTATTCTGTCTCTTGGTAAGAGACGGAACGGATAGATATAGTATCTGTTAAAACGTCACAAATGTAATAACCTTTTTTGATATACTCTAGGTTTTTATCCGTTTTTTTGCACAAAGGAGCCTTAATATTCATACGGATTCCAATATGAATACATATTTTAAGGGAAGGAACCATTCAGTAAAATCTTTCCTTACATTCTCCAATATTCTGATTTCAACTAGTCACCCATCGTTTAAACTACTGTAATTTAACTGTTTACAAATTGTTTTATGTTTTTACTCTTTCAAATCTTCACTTTTCTTACGGGAAGAAGGCCAACTCCGGTTGATTTTTAAGCCTTACTAAAAAGCGTCAATCGTAACCAGTACTTATTTATACACTTTTTGTTTACCATTTTGTTTCACCGTAGCTTATAAACCACTTTTCCTTTATAAAAATCTCCCCATATAGTCAAAGCATCACACACCTCCTGCTTTCTTCGTTCCGTCTCTTACCAAGAGACAGAACGGACATAAAGCAAGAAAACAACATGTATAAACAGTTCTCCTTACTGCTACTATTACTACTTCCGTTCACTGTCAGCATATCCGGACAGCAGGTTGCACTGAAAACGAATGTATTGTTTCTGGCAACGGCAAGCCCTAATGCCGGTGTAGAGATCGGCATCGGAAAGAAGTTCTCTGTCGATATATGGGGAGCCTACAATCCCTGGAAGTTCAATAATAAAATGCATCTTAATTTCTACCTGGCTCAACCGGAAATACGCTACTGGTTCTGTCGCAAATTCGAAGGACACTTTATCGGCCTGCACGGTCATTACGGTCATTTCAATATCGGACAAATCCCTTTTATCCCCAACCTGGAACAACACGAACTACGCGGCACCCTCTACGGAGGCGGACTATCCTACGGCTATCACTGGGCTATCGGACGTCATTGGGGATTGGAAGCTACTATCGGAGCCGGCTATGCCCGGATGGAATATACCCGCTACAAATGCGTTGAATGCGCCGAACCGACCGGCTTCTATACGCGCAGTTACATCGGTCCCACACGGGCAGGACTTTCCATTATTTACTTCCTACGCTAATACAACAACGAGCTTATGAAACATCTATTAGTATATATACTAACGTTACTCCTTCTCCTACCAGATAAAGCCGGTGGACAGGAGTTCCGCATTATTCCGCAGGAAATCAGCGTTCACAACGACAGCCTGCATCTTGTCCTCTCGATGGACTTGAACAATATAAAGACCGGCAGTCTGACGGCACTGACTTTCACACCGGTATTGACAGATAAGACCCATCAGTTGCCGTTGCCTCCGGTCGTTGTCAGCGGAGCAAAACGCTACCGCTACGACCAACGCGAACAGGCTTTATCGGGAAAAGCCGCTCCTGCTCCTTACCGCATTCTCCGGGGGAACAAGTCGAAACTGATAGATTATACAGTATCTATTCCTTACACCTCATGGATGGCTCATGCCTCCCTCTTGCTTCAACAAGAAATCAAAGACTGCTGCGACCTCCGGTTGCTGGGGACGGATACACTGACAGACAATCTCGCCCTGAGCAACATCCCCTCCCCGGACATTCCTGCACCTTCCGCGGCTCCGCACCAAACACGAAAACCGGGTCGCACGACGGTTGCCCTTTCCGGTGAAATGCTGGCAAGCTGCATACCGATGGTCTCTTTCCTTACCCCACTGCCGGAAAAAGACGGCAAGCAACGTTCCGGAAAAGCAACCTTATATATAGATTATCCGTTAGGCAAATTCGAGATCCTCCCCGACTTCAAAAACAACCGCAAGGAACTGGGCAAGATGGACAGCCTGCTGACTCCCGTACTGGAAAGCGGCTATACAAAGATCGAACAGATCGATATATGCGGATACGCCTCGCCCGACGGCCCCTATAAACACAACGAAGAACTTTCGTCCAACCGTTCGCAATATTTCACCCACTATATAAGAAGCACCTACCGGCTTCCTCAGAAGCTATTCAACGTCTCGTCGGTAGCCGAAGACTGGGACGGCCTGGTCGTACTGCTCGAACAAGTCGATCCGCCTTATAAGCAGGAAGTACTGCAAACGATCCGGCAGAACGGCATATTCGAAGGGCGGGAAAAACAACTGATGGAATTGCCGGACAACGTATATAAGAAACTCTGCCGCGACCTCTTCCCCCTCCTGCGCCGCCTCGAAGTAGCCGTAGATTACCACGTGGCACGGGTGGAGACAAAAGATGCCGCCACGCTGATCTATTCGCATCCCGAACTGCTCAGCCTCGAAGAAATGTACGAAGTGGCACGCTACTATCGTCCCGGTACCGTGCAATACAGGGAAGTGTACGAAATAGCAGCCTTCCATTTCCCGCAGGATGTGGTAGCCAATGTCAACGCAGCCTCCGCCGTGATGCTAGGCGGCGACTTGAAATCGGCATGGAACTACCTGAGCAAAGTGGAAGACGATCCCCGTGCCTGGAACAATATGGGCGTACTGACCCTGCTGGAAGGCGATCCGGAAGGAGCAGCCGTCTGGTTCCGCAAAGCGATAGGCGTGGAACCGTTGAAAGCAAGAGCGAATTTACAAAAGATTGAAAACGGAGAATCGGATACCGGACATGAATAAGACGAACAGAAAAACATATTCGCTCTGTATAGTATGCCATCTCGTGCTGATGGTACTCAGCTCCTGTGCCTTCGACGACGAATTATGCATTTGTCCCGACCGCACCCATATCGAATATTGGTATGCCGGCAATAGCTCCGACAACCAGCTTCCGCATTATGCCAACAACCTCCGGCAATATCTTTTCGATGCCGAAGGCCGCTTGCTCGACACCAATATGCTGCGCGGCGACAGCCTGACCGCATGGGAAGCCAAACTACCCGCCGGTGACTACACAATAACGGCCTGGGGAAATATGGAAAACAGCGACATCGAGACAACAGGCAATCCGCAGCTAGGCTCTCTCCGGCTCAGTGCCGAGCAAGCTGGCGTACCTCCCGGATTCCGTGGAAACGTAGGTCGTCTGTACTATGGCACTGCCACCTTTACCGTAGAAGACGGGCTCCCCTGCCGGAAACGTGTTTATCTCTCCCATGCGCATGCCCTTCTCTCTGTCACCGTCCGCTGGATGGAAGATGAAGAACGGCCCGAAGCCGGAGGAACCTACCGGATGCAACTGAAAGATATCCCCGCGCGCTACGATTTCATCAAAGGCTGGGAAACGGATATCCCTTCGGGCGACGGGGTCTACGCCATTCCCGGCATCAGCAACAACACGCTGGTCAATCACGAGACTAAGGCAGCAATGACCTACGACCAGGAAGTAGAAGGACAGTTCACCACATTCCGCTACACCGGCAGCACCCACCAGTTATGGAGCCTTTGGCGCAACGGAAAGCAGATCGTCAAAGAACTCGACCTGCATAAGTTTTTCAGTTCGCTACCGATGGATATGAACCGGAACATCAAGCAGGAATTCGATATACTGATCAGCATTTATAAAGACAAAATAACCGTCACTTTCGCATCCGCTTCCGACTGGAGCGAAGGGGGCGTTATCGGATAAACAAATAAATAAAACATTATGGACAATTACGAAAAAGACCATTACTGGGAATTCACACTGCGTGACAACCCATTGACAAAAGACAACACGGAAGACTGTGTTGCCGAAGTGAAATCCGGCCCGAAAACGTTGCGCAATGACGACATTGCCAAGGAAATCAAACGTACCGGCTCGGAGCTCAAGTATGCGACGCTCCTTTCGGTCACCTCGCAAAGCAACGAGATCATCCTCGAAGCGTTATTGAACGGCAATAGTGTGATGACAGACCTCTGCCAGTTTATCCCGCGCATCACAGGCGCGTTCGACAGTCCGGAAGCCCCGTTCGACCCGGCTATTCACAAACTGACATTCGACATCATTCTGACAAAATCCGTACGCGAAGCCCTGACAAAAGTGAAAACGATCAACCTGGGAGCCAAAGGCGAGACAGCCGGTATCGGTCTCGTCACCGATACGTTGACCGGTGCGACCAACGGTGCGATAACCCCGAACGACGATATCCTGATCGCAGGCAACAGCATTAAAATTGCCGGCGACGATGCCGTGGCCGGTGTCTTTTTTGTTGCCGAAGACGGCACAACGACCAAAGTAGCGCGCCGCCTCACCCAAAATGACCCCAGCAAGCTGATAGCCCGCGTTCCGGCTCTGGCCGACGGAAACTACACCCTACGCATCGTGACACAGTTCAGTACCAACAAACAGCTATTGAAGGAGCCCCGTACCATTGAATACAAAAAGCTCCTGACAGTAGGATCCGGTGATGATTCCGGCGAAGACGATCGTCCGGTGATCGAATGATTTTCATCGGAGGCTTCGATACGTCCATATCGACCGGGTCGATAAACGTTTATCGATACCATCGATACGGGAACATCGAAGCCTTCGATAAGCACCATGCACAATAGCGATTATTAACCATGTCAATTAATATAAAATGAAACTAGTATTAAAACAATTCCTCCTCTCGACAGCGATCCTGTTGACAGGAGTCGCTTGTACAAGCGAAAACCATGAAGGATTGCCCGTTAACCCTTCATCCCCGTCTGACGGGGACGACCCGACCCGAAGGGAGGTCGTTGTCACTCTCAGAAACCAGTTATCGTTGGCCAAAGGGACGAAAGCAGGCGAAATCGCCACAGTAGAGGAAAACAAGATCGCCTCACTCGATGTCTACGCATTCGGATCGGACACGGAAGACGGCACCTACACCCTCCAGGAACGCTTCGCCTACCGCGAAGACCCGGCAGACCTGCCCGCAACAGCGACACCTATCGACCTCGAACAGCCAGGCGACGGCAAAGAAGCTTCCGTCAGCCTCAAACTGCAAAAAGGACTCTTCGTCAAACTCTATGCTGTAGCCAACCAACCGGAATTGGTAGACCCGACCGGAACAATCGGTCAAGGCACAACAGTCGGAACTACAGGAAAAGTAATGCAGGACGGCGACTTCAAACCGCTATCCCTCACCACTCCGGGACAGGCGGGAACAGGCGTCCAAACAGTCGGCGTCCCTACCGAAACACAGTTTCTGACATTCCACAGCCTCTTGCTCGACGCTGCCACACCCGCTGATGTGTTAGTATCGCCCCTCCCTATGTCGGGAGCCTACACCATCCCGCTCGACCTGACAGACTTCGAGTCTTTTTCACGCTTGCAGGCTGGTTTCAAACTGACGCGCACCGTCGCCCGTTTCGATGTCATAAACAACGCTACTGACAGCCGATTCACCATCACCGGTATTTCGATGGGAAACGCACGTCGCGGAACGACTTTCTTCCCGGCGAAACCGTTTGCCACAACTCCGGCAGACCCGGCAGACCTTATCACACTGCCGGCACGTACCTTCACCGGCCAGACGAATGCCAATGCAGGTGTTACCGCTTCCGCTTTCTACTCCTATCCCAGCCCACAGGCGGACAACGGATATATCATACTCGAAGGAACATACAGGATGAACAAAACAGACCCCGAAAAAACAGTGTCTTATCAAGTTCCTTTCAAACAGGAAGTAAATGGAACTGGCTCCCATATCGAAGTGAACCCGAACCACCGTTATACGATTACCATATCGAAAGCAGACGATTATCATATCGACTTCGACCTCACCGTGGCCGATTGGTCAGATGCAGGCAACGATCTCGACGGATTCGAACCGACGGTACCTCCGACGGTAACTTTCATTGTTACGATTAATCAGGACTTAGTGGATTCTTATAAGACTAATTTTACTATATATCCTCCATTTAATTACGACGGAGGTGCGTCTTCCGAGACAACCGGTTCGGATAGGAATGGTGTATCTTCAACTGGTACTTTGAGTAAAACGTATTCTATAGAAGTAGAGAAGACTGAGAGTGAACAGACATATAATTATGAAAAGACTATAAGTTATTGTAGCGATAAAGGTCCCGGTTGGCGTGTGCCAACTATGATTGAATTAAAGGCTATATATGATAATAGAACAACATTACAGAATAATGGATGTGCTACGTTCGTCGGCAATTACTACTGGAGTAGTTCGGTCTACAATGGTGACAGCGGTCGCCGGTGCGTACTGGACTTCGTCTCTAACAGTTTCTATTACAGCACCACAGACAAAAGTCAGTATGTTCGCTGTGTCCGGGATCTCTAACAATTTATCAATTTAAAACCCAAAGACCGCCGTGAGGATAGCTTCCATCGTAAGGCGGGTTGATGTTAGTCTAACAAGTAATCAAAGGTATAATGAACCAGAATAAACATATAATAAAATGAATATAAAACTAAAGAACATATTACTGCTCCCGGCACTCGCCATCGCCTGTACGGGATGCAACAACGACCCCGTCGACGGTGAAATATCCTTGACAGGAGATGCCAACGAAATACAGTTGGTTATCGCAGGCAACGGCGAAGGTGTAGACTACACGAAAGCAATTGCCTCAGAAAGTGAAAACAAGATAGAGAACCTCGATGTCTATATCTTTGCCTCCGACGCGCAGGCTGGCACTTACAGATACCTCGACAAATGGGAAAGCGCAGCGGCAAACGACAAAACACTGAAAAAGTTTGCCCTGCAAGCATCCGGCTCCGAATGGAACGCTTCCATCTTCCCCTCCGAAGTGGCAGGTTATCCTTTCCTGAAGCTCTTCCTCGTGGCAAACCGCGAAGACGAACTCTATCAGGAAAACGGAGCGACCGCACTGACACTTACCCCATTCACTAGTAGCGACAATTTTGATGCCGCCACCGACGAAGCAACCTTCCTGCAATCGTACACAAAGGCACTTACGGTAGACAAGGTTTTGTACCCGTCATTATTAATGACCGGTAACGGCGCAACAAAGATGCTGGGAACCGTCTCGAACGTGAAGATCGAACTGAAACGTGTCGTTGCCCGTTTCGATATCGACAACACCGCACGCACTTCCAACCTGACCATCCAGTCTATCGCCCTCAAACAGGGACGCAAGACAGGTACACTTTGGAGTAGCGGCACACTGACACCAATAGTCGATGCAGATCTGGCCACCTCTCCCCTTCTGATGGAATACAAAGAGGTGGATTACACCGCCTTAGCGAATGCCAATACAGGAGTAACGGAAAGTGCCATCTACACCTACCCCACGCTTGCCACCGACAAGGCTTACCTGATCATCAAAGGAACGTATCACGACCCGGTGAGCAACAGCGATAAACCGGCTGCCTATACCGTCCCCCTTCAAAAGACGGACGGTGCTACGGGAACCACTGCCGACATCGCCATCCTACGCAACAACCGCTACAAACTGCGTATCATCGACGTAACCAGCACCACGATGGCAGCCGCCTTCGAGATCGAAGACTGGACAAGCAGCGGTGGCATCACCATTAAGCCGGAAGCACCAGTATCACCGATAACTTTCAGCGCCATTGGTGCTAATGTTGCGGAAGTCGGAGACGACAAAATACGCGTCGACGTGGACGGCGGTACATTCACACTAACAGTCTCCCATATCAACGACAAGCCGGTCACCATCGAAACCACTCCCGAATACGAGCCGACCTATGGTGATGGCGATAACAACTGGATCACGATCGCTCCTGTCACAAGGGCTACTACCGGGGTTGCAAAAACCGTCACTATAACAGCAAACAACAGCGCCGATACAGATCAAAAGCCTCATGAAGTCCACATCGGCTACATCACTGTCAAATGGGGAGACACAACAGAAGAACAAATGAAACTGGAAATCTATCGCGGAGCATCATCGGTTACTTATCTAGACCCAACGGCCGGACAAACAGTACGTTTTGCCGCCGTCAAAATGAAGGATGACAGGTATTGGGCTCCGATCAATGTAGGGGCAAAAACGGCGAAGAATAAAGCGACCAAGGATACCAATACGGACATTACAGACGATGCTGGTAAATTGTTCCAATGGGGACGTTCATATGGTTTTAAGGCTACGAATAATGCAAATATTATTGATGAAGAGATGCTCGGAGATCTGAATCGCCCGGAACAAACAGATCTCGCTAATATGAGTAAATGGGATGGTAAGTTCATCGGTATTTATGGAGTTCCTGAATTGAAAAAAAATTGGTTGCTGATTAATGGTATAGGTAATCCGAATCCGGAAGCTGAAAATATGGAAAAAGGAGCCTGGTATCAACAGCTTTGGAATGCCAACGAAGGAAAAGAGAGTGCTGATGTTGTTAAGACTCCTCACGATCCTTGTCCTGAAGGTTGGCGTGTCCCTACCTCAGCTGAATGGAAAGCTATCGGTGCAGATCAAGAATCTGATCAAACCGGTTATACTTGGGATGGAATAAACTTATGCTCCACCATGCCTGGAAAAGAAAATGGGAAAAGACTTCTTTTACCTGCTGCCGGCTATCGCGAGGATAGCTTTGGAAGCCCTGACAATCAAGGAATTTCGGGCTACTATTGGTCATCATCTGTACCAGATGCCAGTATCTATGCCGAATGCGTAAATTGCTCTAATAAGATACATATATCCTCTAACTACCGTGTCTGCGGTTACTCGGTGCGCTGTATCCAGGAATAACCGTTCAGTCATTACTAACAAAAACAAATTTGATATGAATAAAGCAGATATGGTTAAAGAGTTATCCTCCCGGCTCGGTTGTACACAGACCGAAAGCCTCCATATAATCAATACATGGCAGGAGGTAATCAAGGATAACCTAAGTCAGGGGAATAATATCGTGCTTCAGGGATTCGGCTCCTTCGCCTGCTGGCAACAGACAGAACGACCGGCTCGCAATCCACGAACCGGCAAATCCTGCATGATCCCTTCACGCGTCAGCGTCAAGTTCAAACCGGGGAAGTTTTTATTACAATGTCTGAACAAAAAGTAACCTTGTAGAAATGAGGGCAAGACCTATTGATGTCTTGCCCTCATTATTTTTATTCCAGCGTAATCTCCTTACTCTGAATATAAGAAACATTCAGCTGACCTCCGGCATTTCCGTTACTCTCCTGCAAAGGATGAGTTTTTGCACGGCTGAGCGACAGGGCACCTTTAGCGGGTAAAGAGGAATTACCGAAATTGATGTTGATGGATTTGCTGCCTTCAGTACGGTTAAACACGTTATATGATCCTCCGGCATAAGTGACCCGCACCTCGACCAGTTCATCCTTTCCTACCGGATCTCCCTCCCAGGTAAGCGTAGTCGTACCTGTTATTTTAGCTGAAGTAAAAGACTCGGGGATAGCGATCGGCTTCACATCGTTTATGGAAGCGACATTTGTATAGATACTGTCTTTTGCCCGCGTAAAGACAAAAGTCATATCATCCAATCCTGGGAATGAATAAGTATAAAAATAAGTACCTACATTGTCAAAGTCCGGAGTTTTACCATTGATTGTAATGGAAGCCGGACCATTCAGTCTGATATTGATGCCGGCACTATCCAGTTTATTGAAATTAGCTCCGACACGCGTCGTATTATTGGTCACATCGTAAGCGACACCCAGATTCTGATAAAAGGGAACATCCGCATCGATATCGGGAGCGTCATCATTATCACAGGAGGTAAATACCCATGCAGAGACGAGAAAGGCAAACAAGAAATACTTTTTCATGACGTTTAATATTTTGAATTACCTCTATATAACAAACGAGATGAGAAAAGTTTATCCTGTTAACATAATAACCCTTTGTCTATCATAAAATAATCACTACATTTGTCAGTGAATATATAAAACTTTATAACTATGAAGTATCTAAATCCAAAAGCTGATTTGACATTCAAGCGGGTATTCGGCGAGCATCCCGATTTGGTAATGAGCCTGCTTAATGCATTGTTGCCTTTGAAAAACGGCGAAGAGATAACCGAAATCGAGTATTTAACTTCCGAAATGGTGCCGGAAAATCCTTTACGTAAATACAGCATTGTCGATGTCCGCTGCAAGGACAAGAAAGGCCGTCAATTTTTGGTCGAGATGCAGATGTTATGGTCTCCTGAATTTTATCAACGTGTATTATTCAATGCCTCCAAGGCTTATGTCCGACAGCTGGATAAAGGGGAAACGTATGAACTGCTACAACCTATCTATTCGCTTAACCTGGTGAACGATATCTTTGAACCGGAACTGGAAGGCTATTATCACCATTATGAACTGGTGCATGTAGAGCACAGCGACAAGGTGATCGACGGACTTCAGCTCATTTTTGTAGAGCTTCCCAAATTCACTCCGCATAATTATGCTGAGAAAAAAATGCAGGTGCTCTGGCTTCGTTACCTGACGGAGATCAACGAGAATACGCGTAAGGTTCCGGAAGAATTGCTTTCCAATCCGGAGATAAGCAAAGCACTGAACGAACTGGAAGAATCTGCCTTTACCGAAGAGCAGTTGGCCGGCTACGAACATTTCTGGGATGGCATTAGCGTAGAAAAAACAATTTACAACAGCGCCATCCGAAAAGGATTAGCGGAAGGCTAAGCAGAAGGACTAGCGGAAGGACTAGCAGAAGGCAAAGCGGAAGGACTAGCAGAAGGTGAAGCAAAAGGCAAAGCGGAAAGCTTACTTTTTGTAGCTGCTAATTTGAAAAAGAAAGGTATAGACCTAGCTTCCATTATGGAGTGCACCGGATTGGATGAAAAGACAGTTAATGCGCTATAAAAGCTGGCATTAAGAAGAATATAATCATATAACGAAACAAGCTCAGCCGAAAAATGGCCGGGCTTGTTTTGTTATTCGGAGATAATAACGAACGTTCATCTCTAGAAATAATTGAGCTATTTACATAATGATACACAATGGCATGCAGATTACAGAGATAACAATAATTCTTCGATGGAAGCAACCTGTCGCTGCTGCCCGTTCGAAAAATAAAGGGTGATGGCAGATGTTGCGGCATCACCGACATCGATCCAGCTCTCCGATTCTATTTCGGAGCCGGCATAGAAACCGTTTCGCAAAAGAGCCTTACGCACCATTGCATATTTCTGGCCGTCACCGACAAGACGGATTTTCTTATCGTATTGGTTGTCGATACGAAACAATCCGGTTTCCATATCGAAGACAATCCCTTTACGGGCAAAGAAACCGCTCAGAGAACCACTCAATGCCAGGTCTTCGGGCGTACCGGTACTGATCCCTTTCTCCCTATCCATCAGCCAGATCTTATCAGCTATCTGAAGGGCGAGTTCGAGGTCGTGAGTGGAAAGGAAAATCGTTTTATTGGTGGAACGGGTAAGACTATGCAACAATTGCATGATCTCGACTTTGCTGGGGAAATCGAGAAAAGCTGTCGGTTCATCCAAAAAGATGACAGGCGTCTCCTGCGCCAGCGCTTTGGCGATCATAACCTTCTGCCGCTCGCCATCAGAAAGGGTGTGCACCATGCGCGAAGCAAGGTTCTCGATACGGACCAGGGAGATAGATTCTTCTACGATCTGCTTGTCTTCTTTCCCTAACCGTCCCCAAAAGCCGGTGTACGGACTACGTCCCATCCCGATCAGTTCCCGGACAGTCATATTACGGATCTCACACTTATCTGTCAGTACCACTCCCACTATAGTGCTAAGCTCCTTGTCACTATAGTCCTGTATATCGCGGGACAGTAGTGCTATTTCGCCGGATATACGAGGCTGGAAAGCGGACAGGGTACGTAATAAAGTAGACTTCCCGACGCCATTGGCTCCCAATAGGCAAGTTAATTCGCCACTGTAGATTGTTGTCGTTATATGGCTCGCTACCAGCTTTGTATCATTCTTGGAATGATAACCGATAGAGAGATCGTTTATCTGAATAGTTGCCTCTTTCATACTCATTCGTTCAGTTCGTTTTTACGTCTGCGGAATAATACGGAAGCAACCACCGGAGCACCGACCAAGGCGGTTACCGAGTTGACCGGCAAAGCTCCCTCGAATCCCGGCATACGTGCAATCAGGTTACAAGCCAATGCCAGGGCTGCCCCCACAAATAAGACACCGGGCATCAGTATGCGATGATCGGATGTCTGGAAAATGGCACGGCAAAGGTGAGGAACAGCAAGTCCCAGGAAGACGATCGGACCACAGTAAGCGGTCACGATAGCAGTCAATACACCGGCAGAGGTGATAACGAGCAGACGTGCCCGTTTGATATTCAGTCCCAGGTTACGGGCATAACCGTCGCCGAGAAGCATCAGGTTTAATGTCTTTATCAATAGGAACGAAAGGGGGATCAAGATAGCCATAATCGCTACGAAAAGCATCATCTGATTACCGGAGACACGTGAGAAACTTCCCAGCCCCCAGATTACATAAGCACGGATATCTTCTTCCACACTAAAGAATTTCAACACACCTATCACGGCATTTGCCACATAGCCGATCATCACTCCGATAATCAATAGCGTCACATTCCCTTTTACCTTCTGCGAGACATAAACGATCAGTGCCATGACAGACAAGGAACCGACTATGGCCGCAATCGATAAGGCAATCTCCCCCATAAAGCCCAGCTTACTCAACGCCACGCCACCCAGGCTTCCGCTCAGCAAGACAACGAAGGCGACTCCCATACTTGCACCGGAGCTGATACCCAACACAGAAGGTCCCGCCAAAGGGTTACGGAATACGGTTTGCATCTGAAGCCCGCTGATTGCCAATCCGGCTCCGGCAACCAAAGCCGTCAAAGCCTGCGGGAAACGTGATTTCCAAATAATATTCTGCCAGGTGACCGGTTCGTCACCATTGCCGCAGATGATATTCCAAACCGAATGGAAGGGAATCGAAACAGATCCCAACACTAGATTCAGAAACAGCAACACGACGATCGAGACAAGGATCAAAAGCATCAGGATAGTATTAGAATACTTCATCGTCCCTATTTATTTAAGTAAATCATAATAGACAGGCGTGTGATCCGGCAGCAGATTCGGATGAAAGATATGCAATAAATCGCCCAATACAACTTCCGGCTCGGTTGGCATGCTTTCGTAAAAAGGTTTCTCCCGCATGTTGCAATAGATCACACCCTTTTCCTTGAAGGCACGGAAGTCTGCATAACGAGGATCCTGATCTTTCAGCGATTTATAAGTATATGTTCCCGGATAGCTGTTTACGATACGCCAGTAATCGGCTTCATCCGCCTGGTTATAGACGGTCTCAAAGTCGAGCGTCACACCGCCGGAGCGATCGTCGTCTTTCAAAAAGTAATCAGCGCCGGCATCTTTGAAAAGCTGTGCAAGGAAGCTCTTTCCTCCTACCGCATACCAGTTACCACCATGTATTTCGCCACTGAACACGATAGGACGTCTCTGCACTTTACCTTCGGCAGTCAGCTCTTTCAGTTCGTTGTAGCGGTTTTCTATAGCTGAGAATTTATCATTGGCTTCCTGCTCTATCCCAAGTAACAGACCGACAAACTTGATCCATTCAGCCTGTCCCAGCGGTGTCATTTCTTTATATCCCAGATGAGGAATCAGAGGGATACCGACATCTTTCATCGTCTCGTATCCGCCACGTTTAAAGGGAGAGATCAGGATCAGGTCGGGATTGATACTCATAATCACCTCATTATCGAAATTACCTTCGATCCCGATCTTCGCTGTCTTTCCTTCCTTCAACTGTTCATTGATAGTCTTATTAAACAGATGGCGCGTACTCGTGATACCGACCACCTTATCCTCCGCTCCCAACTTAATGAAATTGGAGAGCTGCAGGGAGGTCATACAAATGGCACTGCGCACAGGTGTTTCGATCACCGTATAATCAGCAGGAAGACCTTCCGGCTTCGTCCCGCGGGGAACCAATGCATACAGGAAATGCGTGCTTTCTTCATTCTGCGGGTCATGTATATCTACCAGGACATAACCGTCGGCATAGGTCAACTGAAAACCTTCGGCATATTCAGGTTTAACCTGGACCATCCTATCCGCCGTAATCGTTTGTTGCGACGATGCATTCTCTTTCTCCTGCTGATTTCCTTTCGATGCGCACGATGTAGCCATTAACGCTAACAGGCAGCCACCGACTAAATACTTATTCATATTCTATTTGTTTTTATCCGACACAAACCGTCCAAACCCACGAGGACAATCGTTATGCAAAAAATGGCAGGTCTTCTGACTTACTTCCATCCCGAATGCCTTCCCGATCGCAAAGACCAGTGGCAAAAGGTATTATCAGGATGTTTATAAAGCTTCACAGCAGCGTGGACTGTCCGGGATTTACACCCGGTTCCCTTTTAATCTGTCTCCATGAACAGGAGTTTTACAGAACCGATTTTGAGCGCAAAAGTAATAAGAAGTTTGCAACTTTACACTATTTTCAGCACATTTGCATCCCAAATAAAAAAACAAGAATAAAATGACTTATCCGATCAGTTTTGTATCATTAGGTCCCGGTGAACCGGAACTTATCACGGTGAAAGGTCTCCGCCAACTCCAGAAAGCAGATATTATCTACTGTCCCGCCACCCGCAACAGACAACGCGAGAGCATTTCACGTGCCGCTGATATCGTACGCGCCCTGGAGATAAATGAAACGGCTATCCACTGCTTTATACTCCCCATGAGCAAAGACCGTACGGAGGCCTGGAAAGTCTACGATACCCTCTACAACGAAGCTGCAACCCAATATGCAGAAGGCAAACAGATCGTCATTGTGGCTGAGGGCGATGCCGGCTTTTATTCGTCCATACAATACATATACGATAAATTTACAGGTGCAGGGATTGCCGTACAACGCATTGCCGGTATTCCGGCTTTCATTGCTGCCGGAGCTTTGGCAGGCTTGCATATCGTCAAACAGGAAGAGCAAATCGTTGTCATTCCCGGTACACCTTCTGCCGCAGAACTGAGCGAAAAGATAAACGCCGGATATGTCATCGTCATCATGAAACTATCACAATGCGTGGATGCCGTACACGAATGTATCCGCAAGCATCCGCAAACACAATTCCATTACTTTGAAAATGTGGGGACAGAGAAAGAATATTACACGTCCGATAGAAAAGTCATAGCGGATAAAGCGTATCCCTATTTCTCACTGATGATCATACAATAATCCCCTCCATAATCCGGAGGCTTGACAGCTTCCGGAAATGAAGGGGATATTCACAGATACGATCTATTCCGATATTGTTTTGCAAAAACTAGGCAGATTCTATAATACCGCTCAGGCGGTTCATATGATAGCGAAGCGACTGAACCGACTCCCAGTTCTGGTGTCCCGACTTGCACAACTCCCGTGCACTTACCAACACCCCTGAAATATGACAGCTGATCTCCTCTATCTTTTTATTCGTTTCAGTATAAAGAGACTCTACTTCTTCCGGTGAATAGATGGAAGCCGACTGCGCCAGCGATTCAAGCAGATTCATCTGATAAATTCCAGCCTTTGGGATCAAGTTACGGACGGCATAGTGATGAAGATCCTGAATTTCTTTCTGTTTGGTGGTATCCCAACCAACATTACTTGTACTTACCGAAGGACTCATCTTCGAAAACATACGGATCCCCAAACAATCTGCAATTGTTCTTAACCATGATCCTGTTTCTGCTTCTCTTGCGGCTACACCTGCCATACTAAATCTCATTGTTGTCATAATCAAATCTCCTTAATTACATAAACCGAAGTTTTTAAAATTGTTATACACTTTCTTTTTATCACCATAAACTTGCTGTTAGCTTCATTTTATTATCGTGACAATGCAAAATTAGACAAATTATCATATACAGCAATCTTTAATCCATATTTTAAAATACTTTAAGACAGAAGCTGTCTAAATGCGCCGATATTGTCAACCGAAGATTACAAATAACACGAAAAACGCGAACTTTACTTACCAAACAGTCATTTTCACTCTATTTTTAGTAACTTTTATCAATATAACACAAATAACACGTAGTTATCCAGCTTCACAACCTTTCATACTATCATTTTGTTATTTAATTAAAAATAATATACTTTTGTTGCCTCTTAAACTTACATAAGCACATGAAATCGGATATAGAAATTGCAAGAGAAGTCTCCCTTCGTAAAATAAAGGAAGTAGCCACAGGTTTGGGTATTCCGCGCGAAGAAGTACAAAACTATGGTCGGTATATCGCCAAAGTGCCCCTTCATCTGATCGATGAAGAGAAAATCAAAGAACATAACCTGATCCTGGTAACGGCCATTACGCCTACCAAAGCAGGTATCGGTAAAACAACCGTATCTATCGGCCTGGCCCTGGGACTGAACAAGATCGGAAAAAAAGCAGTTGCCGCGCTGCGTGAACCCTCACTGGGTCCATGCTTCGGTATGAAAGGTGGAGCAGCCGGCGGCGGATACGCACAGGTCCTGCCGATGGAAAACATCAACTTGCATTTCACCGGCGATTTCCACGCCGTTACTTCCGCTCATAATATGATCACAGCGTTGCTGGACAATTATATCTATCAGACCCGCCATACCTGCGAAGGTCTGAAAGAGATCAAATGGAAACGTGTACTCGATGTAAACGACCGTAGCCTGCGTAACATCGTATCCGGTCTGGGCGGCTCAGCCAACGGCGTGCCTACAGAAACCGGATTCGACATCACTCCTGCTTCCGAAATGATGGCAATCCTTTGCCTGGCTACCGATCTGGAAGACTTGAAGCGCCGCATCGGTAATATCCTGCTGGGATATACCTACGACGACCAACCGTTCACAGTCAATGACTTGGGTGTAGCAGGAGCAATCACCGTATTGCTGAAAGACGCCCTGCTGCCCAACCTCGTACAGACAACGGAAAATACCCCTGCATTCGTACACGGCGGTCCGTTCGCCAACATTGCCCACGGCTGTAACTCGATCATCGCCACAAAGATGGCACTTACTTACGGAGACTATGTCATCACAGAAGCCGGTTTCGGTGCCGACCTGGGTGCAGAAAAGTTCTTCGATATCAAATGCCGTAAAGCCGGATTAAAACCGAAGCTGACTGTTATCGTCGCTACGGCACAAAGCTTGAAACTGCATGGCGGCGTTCCGGAATCACAGATCAAGGAACAGAACATCGAAGGTCTGCGCAACGGATTTGCCAACCTCGACAAACACGTAGCTAACATGAAACGTTTCGGTCAGGAAGTAATCGTTACTTTCAACCGTTACGCAACCGATACAGACGAAGAAATCGCCCTGGTTGCCGAGCATTGTAAAGAGTTGGGTGTCGGTTTTGCCATGAACAGTGTATTCGCAGAAGGCGGAGACGGTGGCGTGGAACTGGCTAAACTGGTAGTAGATACAATCGAAAACAAGCCGTCAGGCCCGCTGAAACTTATTTACGAAGATACAGATAACGTACGTGATAAAATCCGGAAAGTATCTGAAGAAATCTATGGCGCAGCATCGGTTACTTATACGACACTGGCAGATAAAAAGATCAAACAGATCGAAAGTTTGGGAATCTCCCACTATCCTATCTGTATCGCAAAAACCCAATATTCATTCTCTTCCGACCCGAAAGCCTACGGCGTTGCGAAGAATTTCGAACTGAAGGTACGTGACATCGTCATCAACAACGGCGCCGAAATGATCGTTGTCATCATGGGCGAGATCATGCGTATGCCGGGACTTCCCAAAGACCCGCAGGCAAAACGGATCGACATCGTCAACGGACTGGTCGAAGGACTGAGCTGATACATATTCCAATAATAAAAAACCGGGCAACGAGGAGATGACATCCTGTTGCCCGGTTTTTTATTTGTCAGATAACGACAGTTACTTTATCACGCGTATCGGCAAATCAAGCGGAGTTGCAGTTGCCGAACGTGTCTTGGTAACTCCTTTCTTAGGCCCCGGAATAAGCGGACTATACGTCAGGACGTGACGGATACGGTCACGCTGATCATCCGTAAACCGGTCGGAATAAGAGACCGAATAGTCCATAATATTATAAGAAGTAAATGTTATACCGCTACAATTCGTCCGCCTCACCAAATAATCAAATGTAAACTTCGACGGTTCATATTGAGCAATATAAGCGTAATCAGCATCATATTTTACCTTGTTGTATGTCGGTGTATCATCGCAATAATCAGAATCGATGCAATCGTCTGCCACTCCTTTCTCATCTTCTGAAAAAGCATGGTGTAACCCCAGATAATGACCTAGTTCATGGGCCAAAGTAACTGTAATATCAGCAGTACTATATTGGGTTTGACTGGATTGATCATTAATAAACAAGCTATTAACAGATACGCTATATGGAAACTTCAGATTAGCGAGTTCGAGATACGACTGCTTGGTTTCGCTAAGTCCCTCCAGGTAGTTACTGCCCGTTGTTGAGAAAGGAATGTGGGCAATCCCCAATGTGGTAGAATTTGTAGTCGCATCGTCTTTAAAATTATATATCATCACATTGATATATTGATTAGGATCCCACAAATATTTGACATATTTACCGGATTCGTCATTCATAAACTCATCACAGTCGATCGGATACTCTTCCGTGTATTGAATATACTCTACCCCTGGAGTGCTCAAAGTATTCCCGGCCGGATCTGATGCGGCAAGCACAAAAGAGAGATTCATATCTACACTTTTAGCATTGTCGTTGTAGAGTTTGTTAACAGCAGTAAGTATCTCCGCCAAACGGCTTTGGCTGACATACTGAAGCCGGTCCGACTGATCCTTATACAAAACATGGAAAATGACAGGTAGCTTGTAATGTAACTCTCCTGTGGCAGCATTCTGATGAATCTGTATCTTCTTTTCTGTTCCGCCACTGACTATTGCCACGGTAGCTGTTCTTTGCGTCGTCTCCAGGTTACCCTCAACCGCTATCGTCAATGATTGATTACCCGTGCCCTTTTCCGGAAGCGGCCTGCACCAATCCACATCGGAAGAAGCCGTCCAGGTCGAACCGGTTGTGATTTCCAGTTTTAATGTAGCCCCTTCATTGCTGACATCATTAAACTCTGATTCGGAAAGATCGATGGGCGGCGAATCCAATTCCGAATCTTTACACCCGGTCCAAAAGCCGGTCAGGATAATCAGCAGAAACAAATATTTGATTCTCATATTGATTTATATTCTTTTCATTCATTAGACAGGAAAGCAAAGATAATTATTTTTCCGCAACCTGAAAAAACACCGGGGATAAAAGCAATTATTTCCAACTAATTGTAAGCATTCAGCACTATATATCTAATAATTTGTTACTTTTGTGGTCGATTTCAAAACATGAACTGAATCTACTAATATCATAAGTCTATGGCAAAAGTAACAAAAGAGGAAGCACTTCGGTATCACTCCGAAGGCAAGCCCGGAAAAATCGAAGTAATCCCGACAAAGCCCTATAGTACACAGACCGATCTATCACTGGCCTATTCACCCGGTGTAGCAGAGCCCTGTCTGGAAATTGAGAAGAATCCGCTCGATGCATACAAATATACATCCAAAGGAAACCTGGTTGCCGTTATCTCCAACGGAACAGCTGTCCTGGGATTGGGTAATATCGGTGCACTGGCCGGTAAACCGGTTATGGAAGGCAAAGGACTTCTCTTCAAGATCTTCGCCGGCATCGACGTGTTCGACATTGAAGTAAACGAAAAAGATCCCGATAAATTCATCGAGACAGTCAAGGCGATCGCCCCTACTTTCGGCGGTATCAACCTGGAAGACATCAAAGCACCCGAATGTTTTAAGATCGAGCAACGCCTGAAAGCGGAACTGGATATTCCGGTCATGCACGACGACCAGCACGGTACGGCTATCATCTCAGGAGCCGGCCTGGTCAACGCACTCGAAATAACCGGCAAAAAAATCGAAGACGTGAAGATCGTCGTCAACGGTGCCGGAGCAGCTTCCATCTCATGTACTAAACTATATGTGATGCTGGGAGCACGCAAAGAAAATATCATCATGTGCGACAGTAAAGGCGTTATCTCCACACATCGCACAGACCTGAACGAGTCGAAGAAAGAATTCGCTACGACAAAAGATATCAAGACACTGGAAGAAGCCGTTGTAGGTGCGGACGTATTCCTAGGCTTATCCGTTGCCAACGTCCTGACACAGGACATGGTACGCAGTATGAACGACAACCCGATCGTATTCGCGCTGGCAAACCCGAACCCGGAAATATCCTATGCTGATGCCATGGCTTCCCGCGAAGACATCATCTTTGCAACCGGACGTTCCGACTATCCGAACCAGATCAACAACGTACTGGGATTCCCGTATATCTTCCGCGGCGCATTGGACACACATGCCAAAGCGATCAACGAAGAGATGAAGCTGGCAGCCGTCCATGCCATCGCCGAGCTGGCAAAAGAGCCTGTTCCCGACGTTGTCAACGCTGCCTACAAACTGAAACGTACTACTTTCGGACGCGATTACATCCTGCCTAAAGCACTCGACCCGCGTTTGCTGACACGTGTATCCGTTGCCGTAGCCAAAGCAGCCATCGAATCGGGCGTTTCACGTAAGACTATCACCGACTGGGACGGCTATGCCAACCATCTGCGTGAAATGATGGGATACGATAACAAGATGCTTCGTTCCTTTACCGATATGGCAAAAGCCAATCCAAAACGTGTCGTATTTGCCGAAGCCAACCACGTCAATATGCTGAAAGCTGCCGTAGAAGCGAAAGCCGAAGGCATCTGCCATCCGATCCTGTTGGGTAATGAAGAGCGACTGGAAAAACTGGCAGCCGAAGAGAACCTCAGCCTGGAAGGCATCGAGATCGTCAATCTGCGCCATGACCGCGAAGAAGAACGCCGCGACCGTTATGCCCGTATCCTGTCGGAAAAAAGAGCACGCGAAGGCGTCACTTTCTCTGAAGCCCGCGAAAAGATGGTTGGTCGTAATGCATTCGGTATGATGATGGTAGCGACAGGTGATGCGGATGCATTCGTGACCGGTGTTTACAGCCGCTACTCGGAAGTAACGAAACTGGCAGAAGAGATTATCGGTATCCGCCCGTCCTATAAGCATTTCGGTGCCATGAACATTATGACTTGTAAGAAAGGTACTTTCTTTATTTCCGATACACTGATCAACCGCCATCCTTCCACGGAAGTATTGATCGACATTGCCCGTCTTACACATGATGCAGTCAAATTCTTCGCACACGATCCGGTAATGGCGATGTTGTCTTATTCCAACTTCGGTTCCGACAAGCAGGGCAGCCCGCAGAAAGTACACGATGCGATCGATTATCTGCACAAGAACCATCCGGAAATCATGATCGACGGAGAAATGCAGGTTAATTTCGCACTCGATAAGAAATTGCGTGACGATATGTACCCGTTCAACAAACTGAAAGGGAAGGATGTCAACGTCCTGGTATTCCCGAACCTGAGTTCCGCCAACAGTGCCTACAAGTTACTGGATGCACTGGGTATCACCGAAACGATCGGCCCGATCCAGATGGGATTGAACAAACCGATCCACTTCACCGACGTAGAAAGCTCCACACGCGACATTGTCAACCTGACTACTGTTGCCGTCGTAGATGCTATCGTACAGGAACAGATCGAAAAAGGAGAATAAAATAACCCATAAAACAAATGTCCGGATGATCATAGAGATATGATATCCGGACATTTTTATTTTTCAGCAACGACTGAACCTCAATTAAGCGATCCCCAACAACTCCACCTCAAAGATCAGGGTAGAAAATGCAGGTATCGGACCGGAAGCCCTGTTTCCATATCCGCAAGTATAAGGTATATAGACAATCCATTTATCTCCTGCATGCATTTGCTGAAGTGCAATCTGCCAGCCCTCTATGACCTGGTTCAAGCGAAAAGCCTCCGGACAATTCCGTTTATAGGAATTGTCAAATTCGCGCCCATCAATCAAAATCCCCCGATAATGAACGGAAACAACGCTATCCAAACGAGGCGAAACGGTCCCGTTCCCCTGCTCTATCACTTTGTATAATACCCCATCCGCCAACTTTTTCACACCTTCCTGCGAAGCGATTTCTTCCAGGTACTGCAGATTCTGCTCCTTATATTCTTCTTTTTTATTCTTTGCCATCTCAGTCAATCTTTCTTTTTTACTGCGCAAAGATAAGGCTTTCTTAAAAATGGCCCTAAATCTCGTTTAAAACGAGATAAAATTCATTTAAAACGAGCTGAAATTCGTTTTAAACAAGTATATAGCCCGTTTAAAACGAGTTTTCGTTCGTTTAAAACGAGAAAAAAGTTCCCCTATGACTATTGTCTGGTGAAAATAAGCCTCTTATTAAACCAAGCATGACTTTTTTGTGTTTATGTGTAGAATCTAAACAAAAAAGTTATGCACATAAGTACATGGTGTTATACTGTGCTTTGCCTTTTTCTGCCGATAACGCTGACGGCACAGGTGAAACATAAGTACCTCGATCACGCATTACCGGAAGCGTGGCAGGAGAACGACAGTAATTTCCAACAGACTTTGCCCGTTGAAGACAACTGGTGGAAGAATTTTGATGATCCGGTATTGGATTCCCTGATCGATGTAGCCGTGAAGCAGAACTATTCTGTGCAGATGGCAGCCGATCGTATCGCTATGGCAAAAGCCAACCTGCGCATACAACAGGGCAGTTATTCGCCTACACTGGGGCTCTCAGCCGGATGGAACCGGCAGCAGAGCAGCGGCAACACCAGCAGCCTGCCGCAGACAGTTACCCAGTATGCCGACGCTTCGCTCTCCATGAGCTGGGAACTGGATGTGTTCGGCAGTATCCGTAACCGTGTGAAAGCCCAGAAAGAAAACTTCGCAGCATCTAAAGAAGAGTACAACGCAGTCATGGTATCCCTTTGTGCCCAAGTCGCATCCGCTTATATCAATCTGCGTGAACTGCAACAGGAGGTCGATGTCGTAACGCAAAACTGCCTCTCCCAGCAGGCGGTCGTCGAGATCACGCAGAAAAGATATGAGACAGGACTGGTTTCAAAGCTCGACGTAGCACAGGCCCAGTCCGTCTATTACAGCACCAAAGCATCACTGCCCATGCTGGAAGCAGGCATCATCCGGTACACAAATGCACTGGCCGTCCTGATGGGACTTTACCCGCAAGATGTCAAAGGGTTGATCGACAGCCCCCGTCCCCTGCCCGACTATATCGAAACAGTCGGAATAGGCTTTCCGGCAAATCTCCTGCTTCGCCGTCCGGATATACGCTCTGCCGAACGCCAGGTAAATGCACAAGCTGCAACACTAGGGGCTTCGAAGTCCGACTGGTGGCCACAGATATTCGTCAAAGGTTCCATCGGATTCGCTTCGCATGACATCGATAAAATAGCCAATCACAACAGCCTGACCTACGAAATCGCACCCGCCATCTCCTGGAATTTCTTTCAGGGAGGTAAACTGGCACAGGCAACACGTCTGGCAAAAGCCCAGTTGGACGAGACGATCAGGCAATTCAATGAAACCGTCCTCACCTCCGTACAGGAAGTCGATAATGCGATGAGCTCGTACAAGAACTCGATTAAACAGATCGTCGCCCTCCGCGAAGTGGTCAACCAGGGACAACAGACACTCGACCTGTCCCTCGACCTCTACAAACAAGGGTTGACACCGTTCCAAAATGTACTGGATGCCCAACGCTCTCTGCTCACCTACGAGAATCAGCTGACCCAGGCTAAAGGAAATTCCCTTCTCGATCTGATCCAACTCTACCAGGCACTGGGCGGAGGATGGAGTAATTGATAATTAAAAATTGAAAGTTGAAAATTATGATAAAGACATTCGCCAAATACAGTCTAATCACCTTGTCGGTATTCGTTCTGGCATCGTGTAAAGGGAAAAAACAGCCGACGGAGACACAGGCTCCTTCCATCAGTGTAACAACACCGGAAGTCAAAGATATTACACTGACAAAAGATTATCCCGGTTATCTGAGCTCAGAATTAATGGTCAACCTAGTGGCCCGGGTAAACGGTTATCTTCAGACCTCGCACCTGGTAGCAGGCAGCAAAGTGAAAAAAGGAGATCTGATTTTCGTGATCGAACCCGATACTTATAAAGATAATGTGACACAGGCAGAGGCGGCACTCAAAACCTCCAAAGCGCAGCTCGATTACGCCCGCAGCAATTACGAGCGGATGAAAGAAGCGGCAAAAAGCGGGGCTGTCAGCCAGATCCAGGTCCTGCAGGCCCAATCGACCGTAGCCGAAATGGAAGCCTCCGTACGTAATGCGGAAGCCGGACTGAACACCGCCCGGACCAATCTGAGCTATTGCTATATCCGCGCCCCGTTCGACGGACGGATCACCCGAGCCAGTTACGATATCGGTAACTATATAAACGGAGCGGCCCAACCTATCACACTGGCGACTGTGTATAAAGACGACCTGATGTATGTAAACTTCAACATCGAGGACAACCAGTTTATGAAGATGATGATCACAGCCGCTCAAAACGACTCCACCGTGAAACTTCCCGAAACAATCTCCGTACACCTGGGAGATAACGGACGGCAGAACTACACAGGCCGGCTGGATTACCTTTCTCCCAACGTAGACCTCTCGACCGGGACACTGAATGTCCGCGCCAATCTCGATAATAAGGACGGGGAATTGAAAAGCGGATTATACGTCACCATCACCCTCCCTTACAGCGAGAAGAAAGACGCCGTCCTGGTGCGCGATGCCTCCATCGGTACCGACCAGCTGGGAAAATACCTTTATATCGTCAATGATTCCAATATCGTACGATACCGCCATATAGAACCGGGACAACTGGTGGACGACACGTTGCGGCAGGTCATCAGCGGGATCGAACCGAACGAACGTTACGTCACCACCGCTTTATTGAAAGTTAGGGACGGAATGAGTATTACCCCCATAAAATAAGAACGTCATGGTAAAATTCTTTATAAACAGACCGATCTTCGCCACCGTTCTTGCCCTGATCATTGTGGTAGCGGGATTGGTCACACTCAACGTATTACCCATCGCTCAATATCCGGATATCACACCGCCTACCGTACAGGTCTCGGCCGTTTATCCGGGGGCAGATGCACAAACGGTCTCACAGACCGTCGGATTACCGATCGAACAACAGGTGAACGGGGTGGACGGAATGCTCTATATGAGTTCCAATTCCTCCAGTTCAGGCGCCTATTCACTGACCATCACATTCGCAGTCGGTACGGATATCGACATGGCGACCGTCATGGTACAGAACCGTGTCAGCATTGCGCAAAGCAGCCTTCCGGAAGCCGTGATCGTACAAGGTATAACGACCCGCAAACAATCGTCGAATATTGTGATGATGCTTTCACTGACCTCTAAAGATCCCCTCTATGACGGGCTCTACCTGAGTAACTATGCCAGCCTGAACCTGACCGACCAATTGGCCCGTCTGCCGGGAGTCGGTTCGGTTAATGTCATGGGAGCCGGCAGTTACAGTATGCGTATCTGGCTCGATCCCGAAGTCATGCGTATCCGTAACCTGACACCCGATATGGTCTTTCAGGCCATCTCTACGCAGAACAGGCAGGTATCCGCCGGTTATGTCGGGCAACCGATCGCGCAGGCAAACAATCCTTACCAATATACCCTGACGGTAAAAGGTCGCCTGACCACTCCGGAAGAGTTCGGAAATATCATCATACGGACCGAACAAGGCGGCAAAATACTCCGCCTGAAAGATATAGCCAGCATCGAGTTGGGCAGTTCCTCTTACAATGTGACCTCCCAGCTAAAAGGACAACAGGCGGCAGCGATTGCCATCTACCAGTTACCGGGTTCCAACTCGCTGGAAGTATCCAAAGCCGTACGGGCGAAAATGGAAGAAATAGCCGCTACCCTGCCGCAAGGTGTTGAATATAACGTAACACTCGACACGACGGAAGTCATAAACGCCTCCATCGACGAAGTATTAGTAACCTTCCTGGAGACAACCGCATTGGTCGTCCTGGTTATCTTCCTGTTCCTCCAGAACTTCCGGGCAGTAATTATTCCTTGCCTCACCATCCCTGTTTCATTGATAGGAACACTGGCTGTAATGGGGGCGCTGGGATTCTCGGTCAATACCTTGACATTGTTCGGGTTGATACTGGCTATTGCCATTGTGGTGGATGATGCGATCGTGGTCGTCGAGAACTCGTCGCGATACATGGACACGGGGAAATATACGGCACGCGAAGCAGTGACCAAAGCGATGGGCGAGATTGTCGGACCGATCGTCGGTGTCGTACTGGTCTTATTGGCGGTATTTATCCCGACGACCTTTATTGGCGGTATCTCCGGGCAGCTTTACAAACAATTCGCCCTGACCATCGCAGCCGCAACCGTATTGAGCGGTATCAACTCACTGACGTTGACACCGGCTCTCTGTGCCTTATTCCTGCAAGTCACCAAAGATCCGACCTTTTTCGTATTCAAAGCGTTCAATAAAGTATATGACAAGACACAAAAGGTTTACGACGATGTGGTCGACCGCATGCTGAAACATCAGCTCGTCACACTGGTTATCTTCCTGATCGTCTCAGCCGCAGCAGCTATTATGTTCATACGCTGGCCGTCTACTTTCATTCCGGAAGAAGACGACGGTTACTTCCTGGTTTCAACCCAGTTGCCTCCGGCAGCCAGCCTGCCCCGTACACAGGAAGTAAGCCGGAAGATCAACAAGATACTCGACGGTTATCCGGAGGTCAAAACCTATATGGGTATCAGCGGTTTCTCCGTGATGGGAGGCGGCGAATTATCGAATGCCGGAACCTATTTCGTCGTACTGAAAAACTGGAATGAGCGGAAAGGGAAAGGCCATACGGCACAAGATGTCGTTACCCGCTTCAACCGGGAAGCCTACGGTATCCAGGAAGCGCAGATATTCGCCCTGGTCCCTCCTGCCATCCCCGGCCTGGGTGCTTCCGGCGGCCTGCAACTGCAACTGGAAGACCGCAAGAACCTGGGACCGACCGAAATGCAGCATGCCATCGAGACGCTGCTAGAAACCTATCATACCAAGCCTCAGCTCCTGAGTTTATCCAGTATGTATCAGGCCAATGTACCACAATATCGACTGAACATAGACCGCGATAAGGTACAGTTGTTGGGATTACAATTGAGTGATGTTTTCTCGACGTTGAGTTATTACATGGGAGCCGCTTATGTAAATGACTTTGTCGAGTTCGGACGTATCTACCAGGTGAAGATCGAAGCCAGCGGACAGGCCCAGAAAGTGATCGACGACGTTATGCGGTTAAGCCTGGAGAACAGTGCAGGTAAAATGGTTCCTTTCTCCGCCTTTACAGAAGCCGTACAACAATTGGGACTGGACCAGATCAACCTATATAATATGTATTCCTCCGCCTCCATCACCTGTATCGCCAACCCGAAATACAGTTCCGGAGAAGCCATACAGGCCATGGAAGAACTGATACAGGAACAACTGGGCGATAACTTCGGTTACGAATGGACCTCCGTCGCCTATCAGGAAACGAAAGCCGGATCGACTACGATCCTGATCTTCGGTATGGCATTACTGGTTGCCTTCCTCGTTCTTTCGGCACAGTACGAAAGTTGGACAAGCCCGCTGGCGGCCATCCTGGGATTGCCGATTGCGTTACTGGGTGCTATCCTGGGTTGCTTTATTATGGGCGTACCTGTCAGCGTCTACACTCAGATCGGTATTATTCTATTGATAGCCCTCTCCGCAAAGAACGGTATCCTGATCGTCGAGTTTGCCCGCGACTACCGTGCCGCCGGTAATTCCATCCGCGAATCGGCTCTCGAAGCCGGACACGTCCGCTTGCGCCCGATCCTGATGACTTCGTTTGCTTTCGTGTTGGGTGTTATGCCGTTGCTGTTCGCTACCGGAGCCGGAGCAGCCAGTCGTGTCTCATTGGGTGCAGCCGTTGTATTCGGTATGGCGATCAATACAATCTTCGCCACCGCTTTCATCCCAAGCTTCTACGAATGGATGCAAACCATCCAGGAAAAGTGGCTGGATAAAGCGTCGCCCAACAGCTCCGAGGGGAAGAAGTGATCCTTTCAGATCGTATTAGGGGACGCAGAAAACGCAGACGCTCGCAGACTTTTTATTTTCTTTTAAACAATAATTTATCTGCGTTACTCTGCGTTTTCTGCGCCATCTGCGTCCCCTAATACAAACCATTAATAAATAGCCCCTATGTACCTATCAAAATTACCTATTTGACTTCTGTTTAATAACATTTTACTTTTGTTGAGTAATCTAAAACAAATCACGTATAAGGTTGGTTACATGAATATTCAAGGTAAGATGTTGTCGGCTTTATACTAATAAAAAAATTATTTATGGAAAACAAAAAACTAACAGCAGCCAACGGTCGCCCCGTTGCAGACAATCAGAACTCACAGACAGTGGGTCCGCGCGGACAAATGGTGATACAAGATCCCTGGTTCCTGGAAAAACTAGCTCACTTCGACCGTGAAGTCATTCCTGAAAGACGTATGCATGCCAAAGGCTCCGGAGCATTCGGAACCTTTACCGTGACACACGACATTACTAAATACACAAAGGCTGTAATTTTTAGTGAAGTCGGTAAAAAGACAGACTGTTTCGTCCGCTTCTCTACCGTTGCCGGCGAACGCGGAGCTGCAGATGCAGAACGCGATATTCGTGGTTTCGCCATGAAGTTTTACACAGAAGAAGGTAACTGGGATTTAGTCGGAAACAATACACCGGTATTTTTCCTGCGCGATCCGTTAAAGTTCCCCGACCTTAACCACGCCGTCAAAAGAGATCCGAAAACAAACATGCGCAGTGCAAACAACAACTGGGATTTCTGGACATTGCTTCCGGAAGCATTACACCAGGTTACCATTACCATGAGTTCTCGCGGTATCCCTTATTCTTATCGCCACATGCACGGTTTCGGTAGCCATACATATAGCTTTATCAATGCCAAGAACGAACGTATCTGGGTGAAGTTCCACCTGAAAACATTGCAGGGAATCAAGAACCTGACCGACCAGGAAGCGGAAGCGATCATCGCAAAAGACCGTGAATCGCACCAGCGTGACCTGTTTGAAAGCATTGAAAAAGGTGATTTCCCCAGATGGAAATTCCAGATCCAGCTGATGACGGAAGAACAGGCAGAAAACTACCGTATCAATCCGTTCGACCTGACAAAGGTATGGCCGCACGGCGACTTCCCGCTGCACGACGTTGGTATCCTCGAACTGAACCGTAATCCGGAAAACTATTTCGCAGATGTGGAACAAGCTGCCTTCAACCCGATCAATACGATAGAAGGTATCGGTTTCTCTCCGGATAAAATGCTTCAGGGCCGTCTGTTCTCTTATGGTGATGCACAGCGTTATCGCCTGGGTGTAAACTCTGAACAAATACCAGTAAACAGACCTCGTTGTCCTTTCCATGCTTACCATCGCGACGGAGCTATGCGCGTAGACGGTAACTACGGTTCTGCCAAAGGATATGAACCGAACAGCTACGGCGAATGGCAGGATTCTCCCGAAAAGAAAGAACCGCCTTTGAAAGCCAACGGCGATATCTACAATTACAACGAACGCGAATACGATGACGATTATTACAGCCAGCCGGGCGACCTCTTCCGTCTGATGCCTGCCGACGAACAGCAGCTCCTGTTCGAAAACACTGCCCGTCAGATCGGTGGAGCCGAATTGTTCATCCAGCAACGTCACGTACGCAACTGTTACAAAGCCGATCCGGCCTATGGCAAAGGTATTGCCGATGCACTCGGCATCAGCCTGGAAGATGCTTTGAAAGAAACAAGATAGTTTAAGCAACCCCTTGATAAGCTCTGTTCAAAAAAAGAATGCCCACGATACCGGATGGTAAAGGGGCATTCTTCATTTTATTTTGAAAGAAATCAATCAAACATATGCCTGAATTTGCTGAATATCTTCTCTTTCATCGTACGGTTCGGCTGAAAGTTAGGTGAGTTTTCCAAACCGGTCAATGTTTCTTTTTCTGATGCGGACAACGTTTCCGGGATATATACACTTACATTAACCAACAAGTCGCCTGTCCCGTAACTGTTCACCGAAGGAAGTCCTTTGTTCCGCAGACGAAGTACTTTACCCGGTTGTGTACCCGGTTCGATTTTCACCTTCGCCTTACCATCGATAGTCGGAACTTCAACATTTCCTCCCAAGGCAGCCTGAGGTACGCTGAGTAACAGATTATATAACAAATCGTTCTCATCACGGATCAATTCCGGATGCGGCTCTTCTTCGATCAGGATCAACAGGTCACCGTTTATACCTCCATGACGGGCAGCATTTCCTTTACCACTCATCGACAGTTGCATACCTTCTGCAACACCAGCCGGAATATTGATTGTAATGATGTCGTCATCACGCATGATACCTTCACCGTTACATTCACTACATTTCTTTGTGATGATTTTTCCTTCACCCCCACAAGTCGGACAAGTAGACTGTGTCTGCATCTGTCCCAGGATCGTATTGGCAATACGGGTTACGACACCGCTACCATGGCATGTATCACAGGTTTTGCTGCTATGATCATCCTCGGCACCACTCCCGTGGCATTTGCTACAAGGAACATATTTCTTAACCTTTATCTTCTTTTCCACTCCGTTAGCGATCTCTTTCAGGTTCAGCTTTACCTTCACACGCAAATCTGACCCGCGGTTCACACGACGGCCGCCACGTGAGCCACCGCCAAAACCACCGAAACCGCCAAATCCGCCAAAGTGTCCGCCAAAGATGTCTCCGAACTGAGAGAATATATCTTCCATTGACATTCCGGCTCCACCAAAGCCACCTCCCTGAGAAGCACCTCCTACTCCGGCGTGTCCGAACTGGTCATAACGCTGACGTTTCTGTGCATCGCTCAGTATGTCATACGCTTCGGCAGCTTCCTTGAATTTCTCCTCTGCTTCCTTGTCACCAGGGTTCTTGTCCGGGTGGAACTGGATCGCTTTTTTTCGATATGCTTTCTTAATTTCTTCTACTGTGGCGGTTTTTGACACCTCCAGCACTTCGTAATAATCTCTTTTAGCCATCTTTGTATTTGTTGTTATTTGCTCTCCGGCATGTTGCTTATTCTCCTACTACTACTTTAGCGTGACGAAGCACTCTATCATTCAAAGTATAACCGGTCTGTACACAATCCAGGATCTTTCCCTTCAAGCCAGGTTCCGGAGCAGGAATAGTAGCTACAGCTTCAAACATTTCGGTGTCGAATGGTTGACCTACCGCTTCAATAGCTTTTACTCCCTGCTGGGCCAGATAAGCCATAAATTTGGAATAGATAAGCTCTACTCCTTCTTTCACGGCTTCCACATCCTCCGAGTTGCGGATGTTCTGCAATGCACGTTCAAAATCATCTACAACCGGAAGCAAGTTCTTCAGGGCGGCTTCACCACCATTTTTGATCAGGTCTGCCTTTTCACGCAAAGTACGTTTACGGTAATTGTCGAATTCTGCCATCAAACGAAGATGAGAGTCGTTCAATTCGTTATACTTCTTTTTCAACTCTTCCAGTTCTTCGGTCACAATGTCAGTCTGCGCACATTCTTCTGCCGCATTTTCCTGTTCCTGCTGCAAATTTGTCGCTTCTTCGTTGTTCTGACACTCATTCTTTCCAGCCGTTTCTTTCTTTCCGTTAAAATTCATCTTGCTCATAACTATCTTATTTTTTTTATTATTACCTAATTGTCAGCATAATACGACAACCTTCATCTACTAACATTCTGTATGTAGAAAAAGTTATCCCGATGATCATACACCGGAATAACATCAAATATGCTGCCAACTATTCATACTCAACAAAAATATCTTTACCTTTGCCTATACATTTAGGTATAAACAGGTATTATTAATACTATAATAGAATTACTGGCATGATGAAAAGAGTTGTTTTATCCATATTACTGTTGTTTGCAATCTTAACCGGCTATGCACAGAACCGGAACGCGTCGATCTGTAGATTAGGATTTACTTACGATATCAGTCAAAGTAATAACTGGGGAAAATATAAACCCGTTGTTACAGGGGTTATCCCTTATTCTTCGGCAGAACTTGCAGGAGTAAAACAGGGTGACATCCTGGAAGCAATAGACGGAGTGCAATCGGCTGAAGTCTCTCCGCAGGAAATTGAGGAGCTATTGAATCCTGCCGGTAAAAACGATGTGATACTGACTATCTCCAATCTTGCTGTACCGACCAAGCAGGTGATGGTAAAGAAAGATTGCAAGAAGGTCAACTCGATCACGGAAGATCAGCTGGCATCGGCTTTTTCCATGTACAGCCTGGAGACTACCAGCGAACGGAACTTCACCTGTCCGTTCAAGACTGTAGTAACACCGGATTCTGTCAGCTTTGGCAAATTCAAGACATTTGCTTTCGCTTCGATCGACGAAAACAACCGGAAACTGGAAACGGCTATCAACGAATGTATCGAAAAGGAAATGACCAAGAAAGGCATGGTGGTAGACATCACCCAGCCGGATATCCTGATACAAACATTCTACTTCTTCGACAAGAATCCCAATTTCAAGGGAGTGAACAAAATAATGATAGAGAAGGAACCGACCTATCGTTATAATTATACGTTGAGTAAAATGGATACATTCCCGTTCCTGGGTAATTCGGCTGCAGAAGCGGAAGCGGAATATTTGCTGCAATTCGGATTCCGCATGATCGACCAGGCTTTCGTTCCGGGACGTATCCTATGGGAATGCGAAGCAAACGAACTGCTGGAAGACTCCTACAAACTGGAAGAATATGCCCGTGTACATGTGCCGTTGATGCTGATGCAGTATCCGTATGTAAAATACGGCAGGAACGTATTATATAAGGTCAATCAAAAGACCTATAATTACACAGGTATCAGCTATGACATCGACCGCCTGGAACTGATTACGGACGTCGACCGTAATTCGCCGGCTTATGCAGCCGGACTGCGTCCGCGAGATGTGATCGAGAGGATCAACGATAACAAGATGAATTATTCCGCCGAAGAATTTACAGCAGGCTATAAGAACTTCATTTCCAAAACAATGAAATACCGTGACCCCAAAACACAGTTCACGGATGCCAATGGTTTCAAACGCTGTATGTACTGGGATACATTCAACTACCCTAAAGTAGCCGACGCTTTACAAAGTTCCGGCAATGTAGGAGCCTTCTCCTACTTATTTTATTATGCTCCCTATGTCAATCCGGCAGGAAACAATGCCTGTACGTTCGATATCAAACGGGGCAAGAACAAAATGGAAATCATCGTCCGCCCTACTATCCGCAGAGAGGTTACGGTGGAGATAAAATAAGCATATAAATTAACGTGATATACCCACAAAACTTTGAACAAAAAACGGGGTTCGATAAAGTTCGCCGTTTAATTTCCGATAAATGTTTAAGCCCGCTGGGACAAGAGCGGGTCGCAGAGATGGAATTCTCTGCCGATTATACAACCGTTATTGAACGCCTGGAACAGACAGATGAATTTGTCCGTATCCTGCATGGAGAAGTTGAGTTTCCTGCCAGTTTCTTTTTCGATGTGCGTTATTCACTGAAAAGAATACGCCCCGAAGGGACCTGGCTGGATGAAAAGGAGCTGTTCGACCTGAAGCGTTCACTGCAGACCATCAACGACATCGTCCGTTTCTTCCGTCCGACAGACGAGGAAGAAATCGCTTATCCAGCCCTGACGGCATTGGCGGGTGACATACTGGTGTTTCCGCAGCTGATCGGAAAGATCGACTCCATTCTCGACAAGTTCGGGAAAGTGAAAGACAATGCCTCGCCTACCCTGGCACAGATCCGAAAAGAGATCACGGCAACGATGAGCGGTATTTCCCGCAGCCTGCAATCCATCCTGCGAAACGCCCAATCGGAAGGTGTGGTCGATAAGGACGTGACGCCGACCATGCGTGACGGTCGTCTGATGATCCCTGTCGCTCCGGCTTTCAAAAGGAAGATTAAGGGTATCGTGCATGATGAGTCGGCAAGCGGTAAAACGGTCTTCATCGAGCCGGAAGTGGTTGTGGAAGCCAATAACCGGGTACGGGAGCTGGAAGGCGACGAACGCCGGGAGATCATGAAGATCCTGACGGAATTTACCAATATCGTACGTCCCATGGTGCCGGATATCCTGCAATCGTATGAGTTCATGGCGGATATCGATTTTATCCGTGCCAAAGCTCTTTTTGCAGAGCAAGTGAAAGGGATCAAGCCGGTGGTCGAGAATATACAGCAAGTAGACTGGGCGCGTGCCGTCCATCCGCTGCTTTACCTCTCCCTACAGAAACAGGACAAACAGGTTATTCCGCTCGATATCACTTTGACCGAAGAGAAACGCATACTGATCATTTCCGGACCGAACGCCGGCGGTAAATCCGTTTGTCTGAAGACGGTGGGACTGCTGCAATATATGTTGCAGTGCGGTCTGCTGATCCCGCTGCACGAAAGTTCGCGTACCGGGATATTTGCCAGTATCTTCATCGATATCGGCGACGAGCAGAGCATCGAGAACGACCTGAGTACCTATAGTTCCCACCTGACCAATATGAAGCATTTCGTCAGGAACTGTAACGAAAAGACGATCATCCTGATCGACGAGTTCGGTAGCGGTACGGAACCCCAGATAGGCGGTGCGATAGCCGAAGCACTGCTCGACCGGTTCAACCGGAACCGCAGCTTCGGCGTGATCACGACCCACTATCAGAACCTGAAACATTTTGCAGAAGATACAGAGGGGATCGTAAACGGTGCCATGCTGTATGACCGCCATCTGATGCAACCGCTGTTCAAGCTGTCGATCGGAAATCCGGGAAGCTCGTTTGCCGTCGAGATTGCACGAAAGATCGGGTTGCCGGAAGATGTGATTGCAGATGCTTCCGCCAAAGTCGGTTCCGATTATATCGACATGGATAAATACCTGCAGGACATTGTCCGGGACAAACGTTACTGGGAAAGCAAGCGCCAGAATATCCGCCAGCGCGAAAAGAAACTGGAGGATATCACCGAGCGTTATGAAAAAGACCTGGCAGAGGTAAACAAACAGCGGAAAGAGATCATGCGCGAAGCCAAGGCGGAAGCACAACGTATCCTTTCGGAAGCCAATGCCAAGATAGAGAACACCATCCGTGAGATCAAGGAGGCACAGGCTGAAAAGGAACAGACCAAACTGGCACGCAAAGCACTGGATGAGTTCAAGGCTTCGGTCAGCTCCACCGGAGAAGAAGACGATAAGATCGCCCGCAAGATGGCGAAGCTGCAGGAACGGAAAGAGCGCAAGAAGCAAAAGCAGAATGCACCGGCCAAACCGGTATTCAACCGCGACGTGATCGAGGTCGGCGATAATGTCCGCCTGAAAGGACAGGTTTCGGCAGGTACGGTGATGGAGCTTCAAGGCAAGCAGGCTGTCGTGGCATTCGGGATGATCAAAAGTACCGTCAAACTGGAGCAGCTGGAAAAGGTCAGCAAAGGTCAGATCAAGAAAGAAATCCAGAAAAGTACGTTCGTCAGCTCGGATACGGCCGACCATATGCACGAAAAGAAATTGAACTTTAAGCAGGAAATAGATGTTAGAGGTATGAGGGGCGATGAAGCACTACAAACTGTCACCTATTTCATCGACGATGCCATCCAGGTCGGAGCATCTAAGGTACGTATCCTGCATGGCACGGGTACAGGTATCCTGCGGCAACTGATACGCGATTATCTGCATTCAGTGCCGGGTGTCCGCCATTACCACGATGAGCATGTCCAACTGGGAGGTGCCGGTATCACTGTTGTGGAACTGGATTAAACAATTATATGCATGAGACGAAAAGAGGCTACATATCTGCACAAGCGCAGACATATTTCAAACCGGCATCTGTCGGACAAATATTACTATGCCGGAGAGCATGAGACTGCTACCGATATTCGTCTCACGCAATACAACCAGGATACACTTCATACCAGCGAGGTCAAAAAAGGAACCACGACTTTCGGCAAGCTGGTGGATCCGAATAAGATCAACTGGTTTCAGGTTAGCGGACTGACCGACTCAGATACCATCACGCGTATCGTAAAAGAGTTCGGACTGCATAACCTGGATGCCAAAGATATATTGACCCCCCAGCACGTCGTAAAGATCGAGGAGTATGCGAACCACGTGCTCATTATCCTGAACTCCAGCTACTACGATGCCAATATGGAGATACATTCCGAACATATCAGCATCCTGGTGACGGGCAATGTGGTTATCACGTTCACCGAAAGTAACAATCCGGTGTTTGCCAATACAATGAAAGCGCTGGAATCGGATATGTTGAGCCTGCGGAAAAAAGGCAGCGGACTGCTGCTCGCTTTCCTGTTGAATACGATCATCGCCAATTTGGTCGAGACGGCTTCCAAGGTGGAGGAAATGCTGGAAGATATCGAAGAGACATTACTCGATATCAAAAGCGACCAGGGAAATATGGGCTCGATGATCCAGCAGCGCCGGCACGAATACATGCTTATCCGTAAAAACAGCCAGCCTCTGAAAGAACAATTCCCCAAACTGCTGCGCACCGAGAACGGGATAATCACTCCCGACATGCTCCCGGTATATACAGACCTGTCAGACCAGTTGCAATTCGTTATACAGACAACTGAAAGTTGCCGGGAAATCATATCTTCCCTGGTAGACCTGTATATCTCCAACAACGACCTGCGCATGAACGCGATCATGAAACGGCTGACAGTCGTATCGACCCTGTTCATCCCATTGACCTTCCTGGTAGGCGTATGGGGGATGAACTTCAAACTCATGCCCGAACTGGACTGGGAATACGGCTATGGCATCGCCTGGGGAGTCATGTTCCTGACCGGCCTACTGACCTGGATATATATGCGGAAAAAGGACTGGTTTTAAAGTCCGTAATTCTTTTTGAACTGATAATATGTATTTCTGGAAACGTTGAAGTGCTTACAGATCATGACAATCGTATCTCCCCTTTCAAGCATATTCATGACCTCTTCCTTATTGGCATCCAGCATCGACTGCTTGGCATCGGTACCTTTCGGACGTCCCAGTTGCAGACCTTCCTTATCCTTCTTGTGATTCAGTGCCTCTTTTGTCCGGACAGACATCAGATGATGCTCGATATCCGAAACCAGGTTACAGGTATTCGAAACAACCTCCATATTCACGCTGTCATCCAACAGATAGCGGTCATTTATACTATATACATGAATGCCCCGCGCCATACACTTCGCCAAAAGGGTCATTACTTCCGACAGGGTACGACCAAACCGGGCGATATCCGTCACGATCACCTTGTCGCCCTTTTTCATCCTGTCCATTATCCGGAATAAGGCAGGTTCGCTCTCTTTTCTCCTTCCGTCTACTATATCAGTTATCCATTTACTGATTTCCAAACCATTTGCTGACGCATAACGAGTAATTTCATCTTTTTGTGTTTCAAGATGTTGCTTGTCAATAGTTACTCTCAAATAAGCTATTACCATAAAACTTCTGCTACTTACTATTTTGAATGTACAAAATATCATTTTTTGTTCACGCGGTGAAGATACAATAAAGTAACGACAGGTCATATACTATTTCTCTTTTCCTGAGTAAAAAAAACGCTAAAAAGCGAACTGTAGCAAGTTAAAAAACAAGGCTTTACTATTTATGCTAAACTTTCCCTTTTATTGAAAGAAAATGTTATCGGAAACAAGATAAAACATTATTTAATAAGCGCTCCATACATTTTATAATTATATCCGGTGAAATAAACCTATCTTTGCAACCATGAAAAAGTATCTTCTAGTCATATTAACCATCCTCTATGTCGGGGTTTCCAGCGGAATCATCCTGAACATCCATCATTGCATGGGTAAGATAGTGGAAGTCGAATTATGGCAAAACGATACCTGCCCTTCATGCAAGGAAAAGAAACAAGCGGGCCATTGCTGCTCTACGGAGACGCAATTGGTCAAGATGACGGTCGACCAGGATATCCATCAGGTACCGGTCATCGATTATACGCCGGTAGCCCTGTCCTTACTTTTCAATATGCATAATTTGCTGATTCTCTCCGAAGCAGACGAATCAGGCATATCCTATCCTTATTATACAACCCCACCTGACGAATGCAGCGGTACGGAACGATGCATTCTAAACTGTTCTTTTCTGATTTAGTTGATGTTGGCTATACAGCCGACAGTATCTTTTGTTTATAATCCATAAACAAAAAATTATAATAATCTGTTCCTTTTGTGTAACACAAGAGAAAATTGAACGTGTATAGCCATTCTTTGTAAAACAAAGTCTGCCTATAGGCGCAGATTATAGGTATCAATTAATCCATCAGAATAAAAACAGTACTCTATGCTAAATAAAATAATTCGTTATTTCCTTGAGAACAGGGTAGTAACCATGCTATTATTAATACTGGTTGTTGTGTGGGGAATATCGACCTCTCCTTTCAACTGGCACGGGGGCATTATCCCGCGTAACCCGATCCCGGTGGATGCGATCCCGGACATCGGTGACAACCAGCAAATTGTCGCTACCGAATGGATGGGACGGTCACCCAAAGACATACAGGACCAGATCACTTATCCGCTGACCACCTCGCTGCTGGGTATTCCGGGGGTGAAAAGTATCCGGAGCTCCTCCATGTTCGGTATGTCGTTCATTTATATCATTTTCGATGATGATATCGAATTTTACTGGAGCCGTTCACGTATCCTGGAAAAGCTGAACTCATTACCTCCCGGAACATTACCGGAAGGTGTACAACCTGCCCTGGGACCTGATGCAACGGCTTTGGGACAAATCTACTGGTACACGCTGGAAGGCAGGAATCCGGAAACAGGCAAACCTACCGGAGGATGGAATGCCGAAGAACTGCGCACGATCCAGGATTTCTATGTCAAATACAGTCTTTCGGCAGCCGAAGGGGTATCGGAAGTGGCTTCTGCCGGAGGTTTCGTGAAGGAATATCAGATCGAACTCAATCCGGATGCCATGCGGGCATTCAACATATCGGTCATGGATATTATGAATGCCGTTAAAAAGAGCAATCTCGATATCGGTGCGGAAACGATGGAGATCAATAAGGTGGAATATCTGATCCGGGGATTGGGATATATTAAAGATGTATCTGACCTGGAGAAAGCGGTCGTCACCGTTCGCGACGGTGTCCCGGTACGTATATCGGACGTTGCTTTCGTAAATATCGGTCCGGGAACACGCCGCGGAGGCCTGGACAAGGAAGGGATAGAAGCAGTCGGCGGTGTCGTCATTGCCCGCTACGGAGCCAATCCGCTGGAAGTGATCGACCATGTAAAAACGAAGATACGGGAAATAGAAGCCGGACTTCCACAGAAAACGTTGGAGGACGGAACAGTCTCCAAGGTGACAGTCGTGCCTTTCTACGACCGGACCGGACTGATCAAAGAGACGATCGGGACACTGGAGACTTCACTCTCGCATGAAATTCTGATTTGTATCATCGTGATCATCGTGCTCGTACTGAATCTGCGCGCTTCGGTCATTATTGCAAGCATGTTGCCGATAGCGGTGCTGGCGACGTTCATTATCATGAAATATACCGGGATAGAAGCAAATATTGTCGCCTTGTCCGGTATCGCGATTGCGATCGGTGTCATGGTGGATGTCGGTGTCGTTTTCGTGGAGAGTATTATACGGTATATGGAGATGCCCGAAAACAAAGGCATCCGGAGTGGCAAAGCATTTGTAAACCTTATTTACAAAGCGGTAAGCGAAGTATCAGGAGCTATCACTACGGCGATGATCACAACGATTGTCAGCTTCCTGCCTGTTTTTGCCATGGAAGCGCAGGAAGGGAAGATGTTCTCTCCCCTCGCCTACACAAAAACATATGCACTGGCTTCTTCCTTTATCCTGGGGTTGATCTTATTGCCCACTCTCTCCTATTTGTTATTCTCTGTCCGGATACATTCGAAAGCGATACGCAGAATCGCCAATTATCTGCTGGTTGTTGCCGGCATCGCGCTTATGATCATTTACGGAAGTGTTCCGGCTCTCGGCTTGACGGCTGTAGGGTTGAATAACCTGTTCGCTTCCTGCTGGAAAAATCCGAAGATGGCAACTTATATTAATATAGGTATCACACTATTGGTTGCCATATACTATCTGTCGGAAGAATGGCTGCCGATGGGACCGCAAGCCGGGCTATCAGCCAATATCCTGTTTGTTGCTGCTTGTATCATCACCATTCTGTCTCTTCTGTGGATACTGGTTATCTATTACGAACGGATACTGAGATGGTGTCTCAGCCATCGCTGGCTGTTCATGACCGTTCCGGCTGCAACGATCGTATTCGGTTTCATGATCTGGATGGGAATCGGGAAAGAATTTATGCCCAGCCTGAATGAAGGCTCTTTCCTGCTGATGCCTACCAGTATGCCTCATACCGGAGTTGCCCAAAACCTGGATTATATTGAAGCACTGGATAAACGCCTGGCAGCCATTCCGGAAGTAGAGACCGCCATCGGAAAATGGGGACGTGTAAACTCGGCTCTCGATCCGGCACCGGCACAGATGTTCGAAAATACGATCAATTACCGTCCGGAATATATCTTGAATGAGGACGGTGCCCGGGAACGATTCAAGGTGAACAGACGGGGAGAATATCTTCTAAAAGATGGCAGTACTTACAATCCTGCCGACGGCTTCCGGCTTATACCTAAAGACAGCCTGATTCCCGACCGGAAAGGAGATTACTTCCGTCAATGGCGGCCGGAGATCAAAAACACGGACGATATCTGGCAACAGATCGTAAATGTCACTCATTTACCGGGGCTGACCTCCGCTCCTAAACTGCAACCGATAGAAGCCCGCCTCGTCATGCTTTCGACCGGAATGCGTGCGCCTATGGGGCTGAAGATATACGGACCGGACTTGGAAACGATCGAACAAAGCGGGAAAGCGATCGAGCAGGCATTGAAAGAGGTACCGTCCGTGATCCCTTCTTCCGTCTTTTATGACCGAGCTGTCGGTGCTCCTTATCTGGAGATCCAACTGAACAGGGACAATATGGCGCGCTATGGAGTGAATGTGGAAGACCTGCAGGAAATATTGAGTGCTGCTGTCGGCGGCATGGTTTTAACGACAACTGTGGAAGGCAGGGAACGCTTTCCCGTCCGTCTCCGTTACGCACGCGAACTGAGGGATAATCCGGAGGCTTTATCCATGTTGCTGGTTCCAACCGCAACCGGTGCACAGATTCCCCTGAAGGAGCTCGCCGATATCGATTATACCCGGGGAGCATAGATGATCCAAAGCGAGAACACCTTCCTCGTCGGTTATGTCATATTCGATAAACTGTCCGGCAAGGCGGAAGTGGATGTAGTCAAAGAGGCGACACGCGTATTGGAGCAAAAGATAAAAGACGGCGAACTGACACTGGCGAAAGGGGTCTCTTACAAGTTTGCCGGTAACTACGAGCAACAGGAACGTGCCACTCAACGGCTGGCAATCGTAGTCCCGATGGCACTACTTATCGTCCTGCTGGTCCTGTATTTCCAGTTCAAGACGGTGACGGCTTCCCTGATTCATTTCTCCGGTGTGTTCGTTGCCTTTGCCGGCGGTTTTATTCTGCTTTGGCTGTACGGACAGGATTGGTTCATGAACTTCTCCGTCGGAGGAGAAAACATGAGGGATCTTTTCCAGATGCATACGATCAACCTGAGCGTGGCTGTCTGGGTAGGATTTATCGCCCTGTTCGGAGTGGCGACAGACGACGGAGTGCTGATGGGTACTTATATCCACCAGACATTCCTGCAACAGAATCCGACCACAAAAGAAGCCATCCGGGAGGCTGTCGTTACAGCCGGTCTCAAACGTGTACGCCCGGCTGCCATGACAACCGCCACGACGCTGATCGCCCTGCTGCCGGTACTGACTTCGACAGGAAAAGGGGCGGATATCATGGTCCCGATGGCAATACCTACTTTCGGAGGTATGTTGATCCAGTCCATGACTATGTTCGTCGTTCCCGTCCTGCAATGCTGGTGGCGTGAAAGTGCCATAAAGAAAGAACTAAAGAAACAGAATCTTCAAAACAATAGAAACGATGAAAAATAAGATCAGAATACAAACATATATAACAGGGATAGCCTTGCTGCTCGGCATTCTTCCCGCCTTTTCACAACAGGCGGACAGCCTGTCATGGTATCTGGAAACGGCAGCACGCAACAATCCGTTGATAAACTCCAATTTCGCTTTATACAAAGCATCACTGGAAAAGATTCCGCAAGCCGGAGCGTATGCCGACCCGGAACTGGATATAGGTCTTTTTGTCAAACCGATGGAGACACTTAGCGGCAAGCAAATAGCCGACTTTACCCTCATGCAGATGTTTCCCTGGTTCGGGACACGTAAAGCCGCCCGCAACGAAGCGACCGAGATGTCGCGTATGGCTTACGAGCAATTCCGCGAGGCCAGGAACAATCTGTTCTATGAAGTAAAAAGCCAGTGGTACCAGTTATGTAACCTCAACGAGCAATACAAGAACACACAGGCAAACCTTCTGTTGCTTGAACAACTGGAAAAACTGGCACTCAACCGTTACTCGGCACCTTCAGCCAATGCACCGACCCCGACAACAGCAACCGTTATCAGTACTGTTACAACTCCTCCTGTTGCTACAGGGAACAGTATGGATAATATGGGAGGAATGGGAAGCAGTCCCCAAACGACAGCACAGGGAACATCGGCAGGAAACGCTTCCATGCAAAGTATGGGAGCCGGTTCGATGGGCAGTTCAATGGGGTCAGGCAGTTCTTCCGGCAGCATGTCGGACGTATTGCGCATACAGATAGAAAAAGCCGAACTTCAGAATAATCTGGAAATCCTCGCATCCAGCAGGATAGCAGCCGAGGCTCGTTTCAATGCTTTACTGAATCGTAAACAGGATATGCCAGTAGCCGTTCCCGATTCATTGGAACAACTGCGTTTTCTGATCGACGACCAGGCAATGACCGACAGTATCATCACCGCCAACCCTATGTTATCGATGCTTGAAGCCGAAGCGAACGCTTACCGCGCCAAAGCCGTCATGGATAAAAAGATGAGCTATCCGATGTTCGGTATCGGCCTGCAATATTCGCTTGTCGGGAAATCAAACAACAAGATGGTTATGGACGACATGAACGGGATGGATATGTTTATGCCGATGTTCAAGATCAGTATCCCTATTTTCCGTAAAAAGTACCAGGCACAACAGAAAGAGAGCCAGCATTACCGTCGGGCAAGCGAACTGAAATACGAAAATACGTTGAACCAGCTGCAATCCGAATACCAGACAGTCAAGCAACAACTGGCTGATGCCGCCCGCAAAATAGCTCTTTATAAGAAACAGCAGGAACTGTCGCTTTCCACCTGGCAACTGATCGTACGGGAGTTTTCAGCCGGTACGACAAGCCTGACAGAAGTGATACAGGTAGAACGGCAGCTATTGGATTACAGCCTCAAAAAAAGTGAAGCCATTGCCGAATACAATACGATGGTAGCCGGAATGGAAAAATTAGTAGCAACTTCAATAAACGAATAAAGATATGAAAAAGATAAAAGAATGGTTTAAGACCAAAGAAATCCGATATATAGTATTTGCCTTGGCCGGTTTATTTCTCGGCTGGCTGTTCTTCAGTCCCTCCTCTGCTCCATCACCGGCAAACGATGAACATCACCATAGTCATGACAGTATTGCGGGACATGCCCACAGTCATGACCTGCAACAGGATGAGAATGGGGTTTGGACCTGTTCCATGCATCCCCAGATCAAACAGGACAAACCTGGTAAATGCCCGATTTGCGGCATGGACCTGATCCCTTTACGCAAAAGCGGCAACGATCACGGGAATGTCGATCCTTCGGCTATCCAGTTATCGGAAGAAGCAATCGCTTTGGCGAACGTACAGACCTCTCGTGTCAATAAGGAAAACCCGGTGAAGGAAGTCCGCTTATATGGTAAGATCGCACCGGACGAACGGAGCCTGCAGTCGCAAACAGCCCATGTCGGAGGCCGTATCGAAAGCCTGGCAGTCGACTTTACCGGCGAAACAGTCCGAGCCGGACAAACCCTTGCGACCTTATACTCACCCGAATTGTTCACGGCACAGCAGGAATTGACAGAAGCCCTGAAAATGCAACAACCTGCCCTGATCAAAGCTGCCCGTGAGAAACTACGGCTCTGGAAGATGACGGATGCGCAGATAGCAGCCATCGAACAGTCGGGTACCATCTCTCCCACCGTAGAGATCAAATCGAACACCAGTGGTATCGTGATGTCGAAGCGTGTCAGCCAGGGAGATTATGTATCGCAGGGAGCCGTTTTGTTTGATGTAGCCAACCTGTCAAAGGTATGGGCAATGTTCGATGCTTACGAAACAGACCTGCCGTTCCTTAGCAAAGGCGATCCGGTCACATTCACCATGCAGGCATTTCCCGGCAAAGCGTTCAAAGGACGTATCGCTTTCATCGATCCGATCGTCAACCCGACCAGCCGTACCTCCCGTGTACGTGTCGAAGTGGCAAATCCGGGCATGGAATTAAAGCCGGAAATGTATGCGACGGCTATTGTCGATGCTCCTTTGAAAGGGTATAAAGATCAGATCGTCGTTCCGCAGACAGCCGTTCTCTGGACCGGCAAACGGTCGATCGTTTACGTAAAACAACCGGACACCACTACTCCGACATTCCTGATGCGGGAAGTAGAATTAGGACCGTCATTAGGCAATGCCTACGTGATATTGAAAGGACTGGCGGACGGAGAAGAGATCGTGACGAACGGCGTTTTCTCTATCGATGCCAGTGCACAGCTGGAAGGAAAAACTTCAATGATGAACAATGACGGGAATACGGCTCATCCGATGACGGGACATGCAGGACATCATATGCACGAAGCAGCAGCTCCGAACACAGCTCAAAGCGAACATGCAATGTTCGGAGTAAAAGGTGCCTGCGATATGTGTAAACAGCGGATCGAAGAAGCAGCCCAAAGTGTCAAAGGAGTCACCTCCGCCTCCTGGGACAAAGATGCCCAAATGGTTCATTTACAGTTCGACCCGACACAGACTTCTGCCGATGTCATTGCCAAAGCAATAGCCAAAGCCGGCCACGACAACGACAAATACAAAGCAGACGACAGTATTTACAACAAGCTCCCGGCTTGCTGCAAATACCGTCAATAGATCACTGAAGCGCAAACAAAAAGGGCTACAATTTATTTTGTATCCCTTTACCGTTGCGCTTCTAATAATATCCTCTTCTTTTCAATAATACGTCTCTGTCAGTGGAATATTAACTTCTACGGATAGCATTCCAGTGCCATCACTACAAAAACGTACCTTATTTTCCCGGGCTAACCACCCCAATGCAAGAAAAATAACTGACTCTTTACACTGAGTCATTTCACTGATCTTTCGGATAGACATGTTACCTCTCTCTGCAAGCAAACGCCAGATCTGACCGGCATTTGAACCAACGTCATTCTTATTCATAACACTCCATTTTTGATATTTGACTTAAAACTAATCATAATAAGTCAACTAGTACTGTTCCATTTGACTCTTATATTAGTCATTTATACCATTTTTCAACTCTCGCACAAAACAAAATGACTTTGCTTTGTTATAAAACAATCCTTGGATTGATAATGTTTTGAAAAAAAGCAACTTCCGCCCTTATCCTTTTACTTTCCGGAGTTCTGATGAATTAATTGGGAGAAACCGTAAACAATGCTTTCTTTAAAAATGTTTGATTGATATAGAACTTAAATAAAAAGATTAGGCGATATGGACGATTACGAATTAATTGATAACGAAGAGAACCACCAATACGAATTTCATATTGGTAAATATGTTCCGAGAATTGAGTATATAAAAACCAAGAACGGCGAGATCTATCTCACACATACCGAAGTTCCTGTAGCCCTCGAAGGAAAAGGCGTAGGCAGCCAGCTGGCTGAAAAGGTACTGAAAGATATAGAAAAGCAGGGATTACGCCTGGTACCGTTGTGTCCCTTCGTAGCCGGATACATTCAAAAGCATCCGGACTGGCGACGTATAGTTATGAAAGGTATTAATGTAGGATAAAGCGATTATAGAGTATGGGAAAGAAAATTGAATATTCAAACGGTGAGCTGACCATTATCTGGCAGCCCGAACTGTGCAAGCATGCCGGTATTTGCGTAAAAACATTACCGCAGGTATACAACCCCAAGGAAAGACCCTGGATTAAAATAGAAAATGCAACTACGGAAGAGCTGATCGCACAGATCAACCAATGTCCGTCAGGCGCACTTAGTTACAGATTAAATAAAAAAGAATAAGAAATAAACAGGCTATAACTTAATTGATTATCAGGCTTCCGTCAGGTTCGTTCACAGACCGGCGGAAGTTTTTTTATTTACCGGTCAGGGCATCGAATTATAATAACGCCAGGTATTATCCCGCTTGCGGTTCCTGCGTTTATTTCTTTCCTTTTTTGAAAAGACCCATTCCAGCACGTCATTCAGCGAGAAATACAGTTTTACAGATCCGCCTACGGTTCCCCGCTTCTGCCCGTCTTTCACTATATCCGAAGAGTAGAGGTTCCTCGCTCCTGCCGCAGCCGTCACCGGAAGTTTTCCTACCTGTATCTCCTTTTTATCGATCAGGCGCGTAGGAGGCGGTGTATAGGCTTCTTTGTTTATTTTCAGAGTAGTATCCAATTCTATCGCATACAGACGATAGACACTCGGAGGCATCGACCTGTAATCCAAGTCTTTGTGCACACTATCCGTATCCGCATGCAGGTAATCGGAAAAGTCTTTCAGAATGGGTAACTCAGCCGGCGCCTCCAATATCTGCTGTCCGGGTTCATCCTCCATATGTATGAATGTTCCTTCCCGGATCGCTTTCTGAAACTCCGGATTGATACGTATCGTATCCTTTCCGGATAAAATGCCGGATAACCACACCGAATCCTTCTCACTCCAATTCTGCCCGCATAAATCCACCGGCAAGAATCCTGTCAACATCAAAATAAATAAACACAGCTTCAACTTCATACTATAGAAACGACGGGATAAAAGATATACTGCATAAAAAGAAACAGAATCAAACAGAAAAAACATTTGTTTACTATCGATGAGCTTTGTAAACTTCACGAATATTCATACTTTTACTGCGGTTTTAAACAAATCGTAATCAAGGCGGAATATTTATAAACTAACAATATAATATGTATGAAAAAGATTATCAGCTTATTTTTGGCGGCTACGGCTTTTGCCTGTACGCAGGAACAAAGCGTGGACGTAACGGTAACGAACCCGTCGGCCATGAACCGTTCGAACGAGATCACGGAAATATCAATGAATGCCGTTGCTAAACTGAACGGTGCGTCGTTCATTATCTCCGACAACAACGGAACACAGATTCCTTATCAGATCACATACGACAAAAAAATTATTTTCCCTGTTGATGTGAACGCAAACAGCAGCGTTACTTACCAGATCAAACCGGGCACTCCGGAAGGAGCTGCCACTATTGCCTGCGGTAAGTTCTATCCCGAACGTGTGGACGACATCGCCTGGGAAAATGACCGTATCGCTTTCCGTACCTATGGTCCGGCTTTGCAGGCTACGGGCGAACAGGCTTTCGGTTACGACATCTGGGTTAAATGTGTATCGGAACCTGTTGTCGACATGCGTTACAAGACGGAACTGAACCCGGAATCAAGAGCTAAAATTGCAGAATTGAGAAAGACTGACAAGAAAGCGGCACAGGAACTGGCAAACTCTATTTCCTACCACATCGATCATGGTAACGGACTGGATTATTATAAAGTAGGTCCGACATTGGGTGCAGGTACTTCCGCTCTTTTGTCTAACGATTCTATCGTTTATCCGTATTGCTACAAAGAGTATGAAATACTGGATAACGGCCCGTTGCGTTTCACCGTCAAGCTGGTTTACAATCCGTTGAAAGTAAAAGACAATGAGAATATTGTCGAAACCCGTCTGCTTTCGCTGGATGCCGGCTCGCAGTTGAACAAAGTAACGCTTTCATTTGCCAACCTGAACGAACCGACACCGCTCGTAACCGGTATCGTACTGCACGAACCGAGCACGGACTATCAGGCTGATGCCGCCAACGGTTACATTGCTTATGCAGACCCGGAAGATCCGACAAACGGACAGATATTCATCGGTGCCGTATTCCCTGAAAAACTAAACGATGCTAAAGCGGTGAACTTCTCCGATGCAGAAAAGAAACAACGCGGAGCAGACGGTCATGTACTGGCGTATACTACTTATGCACCGGGAAGCGAATATACCTATTATACAGGAGCCGGATGGAGCAAATGGGGCTTCCGGAACTCAGCCGAGTGGTTTAAGTATATCCAGGATTTTGCACAAAAAGTAAAACAACCGTTGCAAGTAACAGTAAAGTAAAAACATATTCTATGTAAATGTACCCTATAAACCGTTCACCCTTCACCAGCCGTTCATATCTCATTGTTATATGAATAGTTACGTTCGATATACAGGGTGAATAGTTGGTGAAAGGAGGTGAATGGTTGAATCAAACCATTCACCTCCTTTTCATTAAGGCTTTTCCAGTAAGGAACAAAGATTAAAGCTCTTAACTACTAAGGTAAAAGATATGACCTGATAGCTTTGCGACGGCGCTCGTTAAGCTTACCGACGTCCGTCAAAAAGATTAACGACCTTGGTCGACAAGGTTACCGAGCCTGGTTTAAATCTTACCGGCATATATCTTTCAGGTTAAAAAGAAAGGACTTTGGGGTTAATAACCCATAGGCTGATTGCTAGTTGAATACTTTAGGGAACAAATAATATCTCATCCAGCGGATTCCAAAAAACCTTCTTCCAGTCTTTGATACGGTTGTTTTCTACCCGTATGCCTTCTTCTTCCAACTTTTCCTGCATCTCGGTCGGCGTACTGAAAGCATCTTTGCCGGATAACACTCCCTGACTGTTCACTACCCGGTAAGCAGGAACACCTACCTCCGAACAATTCCCCATTACCTTGCCGACCATTCTCGACATATTCGGATAGCCGATCGCACGGGCTATCGCACCATAACTGGTGGCACGTCCATACGGAACAGTCTTCACCATCTGATGGACGGCTGCCACAAAATCTTCCTTATCAAAATCAGACATATCATTTATAATTTATCTGCCAGCTCTTCCAGTAATGCATCAGTACCGGCAATCGTGTCTCCATTCTCATTATAAAAACCAACCAGATAACGCCCTTTCCAAAGAACCGGTATATCTCCGTTATAACGGTCTTTTATCAATAAACCGCCCTCTTTCAACTCATCCTGCTGTTTAGTGAAAGCCATATACTGGGTCAAAACAGATTTGACCCCATCCGGCGATCCCCCATCCAGAACAAACAACTGGAAAGCCTGACCGCCCTTCTCGTACTTCATTGTATAGACAGCCCGTAAAAACTCGTGGCCGATATAATTAGAGGTAATATAGGCAGCCGAATAAGGTACTTTTCCCTGTTCCGGAAATAAACGGATAACGGCAGGATAACCGGCTCCGGCATCGATCTTTCCGGCAAGCGCCTGACCGATAGCCTGTAACTCTTTCGAGACATCCCCCGAAGCATTACTCCACATCTTCAGATACATATTTCCGGCAAAGAAGTACAGATTCGTCTTGTCTCCCTGCGCTTCTCCCCCTACGGGCAAAAATTCGAGATCGGAAGAACGTTCGGACGAATACATACCGAAAGCATCCTCCGGCGTAGCATGACGGTAGGCTTGTATCGTGATATAATCGGTCCCTTTTTTATATTCCATAGAAGTCATCTCCCTGAAGTTATTCTCCAAAAAAAGCGGAGCCGCCCCGTTTATACGATCAAAGAGATTATCCGGATTGAAAACCTCTATCTCGCCGGAGATAGTCCAGCCGTCCACAGACGGTAACCACGCCTTCAGTTCATCCGGTGTCTGCGCCTTTAAAGAGCAGAAAGGCAACAGGAAAAAGAGTAACAAATAATTGATCTGCTTCATACGTTCAATTCTTTAAGTCAGAAATTCATCGGGTACCTGCATCACCGGAGTGATCGCCGCTATCTTCGCTGAGACATCAAAGCCGGAAGGACATTTCACCAGGCAGGTATCACAATCTGAGCAAATATCCGCCGAAAGATTCAGCTCACCGAGCGTTTCCTTCGACATTCTCGAATATTTATAACCGTAAGCATACATATAAGCCCGCATAATATCCGGGATAGGCAGATGTTCGGGACATTGCGACCGGCATATACCGCACTGTTGGCAATACAACATTTCCTGTCCGCAAAGGGAGGCGAGATATTCCGCATCGTTGGCAGTCAGTTCCGGTGAACGGGCAGCAGCCAGGCACTCATCCAGTTCATCATAATTAGAGAATCCGGGAATCGCAGTCGTAATATGCTCATTCTTCCACGCCCATTTCAGGCAGGCTTGCGCATTGATCTTTTTCTTTCCTTCCGCATCTTCCGTACCTCCTGTCATCGTCTTCATGGCAACCAGTCCGATACCGGCTTTGGCGGCACGGGCAATGGCTTCTTCCGTCTCTTTCAGATTCGATAGTTTAAAATTATAACTCAGCAGGACAACATCATAGATACCTGCCTCGATAGCCGCATCCAGCAATTCCGGTTTCCCTGCATGGGCAGAAAAGCCCAGAAAACGGGTTTTACCATCTTCCTTGAACTTCTTCAGAAGAGCAATGACGCGTTCGTCCTTTATTTCTTCCACCTTACTCAACGCATGTGTATAGAACAGGTCCACCTGATCCATATTCAGGCGTTTCAGGCTCTGGTCCACCAGTTTTTCATACGTTTCTTCAAAATCATCTTTCAGAGGATAGTCAAACTTCCCCTTTGTCGCAATAAAGAAGCTGTCCCGGGGTTTTCCGGTAAAGAACTTTCCCAGCATCTCCTCATTCTTTCCGTTTTGGTAGCCATGAGCCGTATCAAAATGAAATATACCGGAATTATAGGCAGCACGCACCACATTCGGATTGTCGGCACGCATCACTCCCATACTCAGGATAGGCAGCTTTATCCCCGTCCTTCCAAGCGTGCGGACAGGGATTTCATTTTCATTAGCAGTCACCAGAGAAGCTCCGGCAGCTTTAGCACCCGGAATTAACATTGCACTCACGCCAGCAGTGGCCGAAAGCCGAAAAAAATCTCTTCGATTTACACGTTTGGTTTTCATAGGATAATTATATTAGTATATGTACTTGTCCGACTGTGCTTTACAAATATAGAAAGATTTATCAAAATAAATCGCTTTTTCCATAGGGTATTTGTTCCCTGAACGATCTTATATATACAAACAGGAATATTCACCATTAAAACAATACAAAGATGAAAACACTGTATAGACAATCCATCGGTTTTTTGCTGATCTTATTATTGATCGCAGGTATGAGTCCGTTGCAGGCACAGGACCAACCGGTACGTGACGACGAGAATCCGGACTTCATCACGATCAGCGGAGTTGTGAAAGACAAAAATAATAAGAAACGGCTGGAGTATGTAAACATTTCCATCCCCGGCAGCACTTCGGGTACGATCACCAATGAAGACGGGGAATTCTCTTTCAAGATCAAAGATGCTTCCCATGTGAAAGCAGTCGAGATCTCCCATATCGGATACTACAATAATAAGGTAGAAGTGAACGGGAACAACCTCTCCGACCTGACTGTCTGGATGACACCTTATGAAAATATGCTCGACGAGATCATCATCCATGCCCAGGAACCACGCTATCTCGTGGAACAGGCGGTCAAGAAAATCCCTGCGAACTACAGTAAGAAAACGAACATGCTGACCGGCTTTTACCGGGAAACCGCCCAAAAAGGCAGACGGTACATCAATATATCGGAAGCAGTGATCGACATCTACAAAACACCCTACAACGAAGGTTCCGACCGAGACCGCGTACAAGTATACAAAGGCCGTAAGCTCTTGAGCCAGAAAAGGACCGATACGCTAGCCGTCAAACTGCTCGGCGGTCCGAATATGTCAGTCTTCTGCGATATCGTGAAGAATCCCGACGTATTGCTCGACAGCGAATGCCTGCCTTATTACCTCTTCAAAATGGAAGAATCGACCAATATCGACAACCGTCCGCAATATGTAATCAGTTTCAAGCCGCAGGTCATCATGCCTTATGCCCTGTATTACGGTAAACTTTACATAGACAAGGAACGACTCTCATTCACCCGTGCCGAATTTAACCTGAGTATGGACGACCGCAACAAAGCGACCCAGGCCATCCTCAAAAAGAAACCGTTCGGATTACGCTTCCGCCCGCTCGAAGTAGCTTATCTGGTCAATTACAAAGACCGCGACGGCGTAACTTATCTGAACTATATCCGCAACGGGGTACGTTTTAAATGTGACTGGAAACGTAAACTGTTCTCGACCAACTACACCATCATCTCTGAAACAGTGGTGACGGACGGACGGGAAGAAAACGTAACCACTATTCCGTACAAGATGGCATTCAAGGAATCACAGTCGTTGTCCGACAAGGTGGAAAACTTTATGGACGAAGATTTCTGGGGAGCCTACAATATCATCGAACCGACGGAATCACTGGAAAGTGCTGTAAACAAATTAAAAAAGCAACAGAAATAAGTTTCAATATCTTTTCGTACATTTGAAGGACTCTAATCATTAAGATCCACGGCATGCTGAACGATTTATTCGTACTAACTAAGATTAAAGAGGGGGACGTCAAAGCTTTCGAAGGTATCTTCCGGCTCTACTACTCCCCCCTTTGCCTCTATGCCGCAGGCATTACCGGAAACCGGGATGTAGCTGAAGAGATCGTGCAGGAGCTATTCTACGTATTCTGGAAAGAAAAAGAAAAACTGCAAGTGTTCCTCTCCTTGAAAAGTTACCTCTACGGGGCGGTACGCAACCAGTCTCTCCAATACTGCGAACATCAGGAAGTACGCAACCGTTACCGGGAAAGCGTTTTATCGGACAACCAGGAAAGCAAGCCTTCCGATCCTCAGGACCAGCTGGAATACAAAGAATTGGAAGATCTGATAAACAAGACGCTCCAAAAGCTGCCCGAACGCCGCTTACGCATCTTCCGGATGCAGCGCTTCGAAGGAAAGAAATATGCGGAGATAGCCTCCGCCCTCTCTCTGTCCGTCAAAACAGTGGAAGCTGAAATGACCAGGGCACTTCAAACACTCAGAAAAGAAATTGAGAATTATACACAAACAGTATGACTCGTAAAGAAAGGGACAATAGAAGAACGGATCAGGCGTGGAACAAGGTGTACCACCGCCTGGAAAAGGATGGCCTGCTCACCTGTAAAGAAAAAGAGGGTGTGATGCCTTATGGGGACATCCCCCGTCTAACTACCCGAAAAATTGTATTATTAGGTTTGCAGGTAGCTGCAATCATATCCTTTTTCCTGATTATTCATTTTAATCGAACAGAAGAGGAAGCCGACCGCAACCTGCTCACCCGGCAGAATACGGAGACGACAACACTTGCCACGACACTTGAAGATGGCTCGATCGTGTATCTGGCAGGAAATGCCGCTATCCGTTATCCGGAACATTTCCAACCGGACAAAAGAGAAATCTCCTTACAGGGAAATGCTCTTTTCGACATTGCCGGCAATCGTCAGCGTCCTTTCCTGATCGAAACGGAAGATGCACGCATCGAAGTGCTGGGTACCGCTTTTAATATAAAGAGCGATGGCTTCCAGCCTTTTGAACTATCCGTACAAAGAGGACTGGTGAAAGTGACGTTGAAAAAGAGCGGACAGGACGTACATGTAAAAGCGGGTGAAACCGTTACTGTCTCTTCCCGAAAGTTACAGGTGACCCAGACAAAAGATTCCGGACAATTCGATGAGTATGTCCGGCAGATACGTTTCAAGGATGAACGGCTGGCCGATATCCTTCGTGTTATCAATCTCAATACGGGAGACATCAGTCTGAAGACAACTCCGGAACTGGCGGACAGGACACTGACCGTCACTTTTGACAACAACTCACCGGAGTCGATCGCAGAATTACTCTGTTTCGCGCTCAACCTGAAAAGTACGCGTATTAATAATGTGATAACTTTGCATGAGAACTAACCGGATAAAAGGAGTACAAGGTGAAACGAACCGCTACATATCGTCTGTTATTTGCCCTCATCGGATTATTGCTGATGACGGCTATCCCTTTGCGGGCAGACGACAAGGGCGACAAAGATAAAAATGTACTCGAACGTCTTATCCATATCCCTAAAAGTAAGGAAACGGTTTACGAATTATTGGGAAAAGTATCCGAACGCTCCGGCTACCTGTTTATCTACGACAGTAACATCATCAACAATGAGCAAGTCGTAAAAATACCGGGAGGCAAGTGTTCCGTCAGGGAAGCGATCTATCGGATCACCGGTGACCGGAGTTTGAATCTCCGCGTGATCGGCAACCATATACTTATCTCCCGCCCGGTACAGGAAATAGCAGTCAAAGAAGAACTCCCGGTTCTTCCGGATACCATCGCTTATTTCACTCTAGAAGGCATCCTCCGGGATAAATATACGAATGAACCGATCCCGTTCGCCACCGTCAGTGTGAGCGACAACGGTTCCATCGGAAACGTCACGAACCAGGCCGGAGAATTCAGATTACGACTGCCGGATACGTTGAATCGATCGCAGATCAACTTCTCGCACGTCGGCTACCAACCCTACCAAATAGAAAGTTCCCTGCTGGCAGAACGCTACAGTATGCTGACCCTGGAACCGAAAGTTATCCCTATACAGGAAGTGGTTGTCCGTATCGTGAATCCCCTGCGTTTGCTGCGGGAGATGGAAGAAAAGAAAAGCATCAACTATTCCCAGGAACCGGTTTATCAAACCGCTTTCTACCGGGAAGGGATCGAACGGAAAAACAAATTCGTCAGTCTGACGGAAGCCATCTTCAAAATATACAAAGGTTCTTATACCCAACGTACAACGACCGATCAGGTGAAACTGCTGAAGATGCGCCGGATCAGTAATAACCAGGAGCGGGACACGATCATTGCCAAAATGAAATCGGGGATCAATGCCAGCATGCAGCTGGATATCATCAAAGATGCCCCGGACTTCCTGATCCCTGAAAGCGATGTGAATTATCCGTATGTATATGCCCACTCCGATATAACAGTAATAGACAACCGGATGGCAAACGTAATCTCTTTCGAACAACGTGAGTTCATCACAAGTCCGCTTTTAAAAGGCAACCTGTATATCGATTCGGAAAACAGTGCACTGTTGCGGGCTGAGTTTGAAATACATCCTAAATATGTAAAGAATGCCGCCAATATGCTGGTGGAGAAGAAAAGCCGTAACCTGAAGATAATCCCTCAGAAGGTAGTCTATACGGTTTCTTATAAACCCTGGAACGGCATCTATTATATCAGCCATGTAAGAGGAGACCTTCATTTCAAAGTAAAAAAGAGAAAACAGCTGTTCGGCAGTTCTCCCCTTCATGTATGGTTCGAAATGGTCGTATGCAAAACGGATACGGATGGTGTCAGCCGCTTTGGCAGAAAAGAGACATTGTCCACCCGGACTGTATTCTCTGAAACAAAATTTAATTATGATGAAGGCTTCTGGGGTAACTTCAATGTGATCCCACCGGAAGAGAAACTGAACGAAGCAATAGGAAAAATATCGTCAAAAATAGAAGAAACGGGCTACTAAATGGTTAAAAATCATAAAGAGGGCCTTTTCTCAAAGGCCCTCTTTATAGGTTTTAAATAGGTATTAGTCTTTAAGGCAAAAAGATTGTTTAGGTTATCTGCATGCAAAGATGCGGCATTTTATATTACTGAACAAATAAAAAAAGATATTATAAAACACATTTTTAAGATTATCGAAACTTATTTGCAGCTTCTTCTATTTTTTAACAATTGGATCTCGGCTTTTAATTATCGGTTTATACGGGAAGTATTTCCGATTTCCCGTTGATTAACAATCAGTAAGCAGGTATACTTTTTACTTGTTATTACTGTATGCCTTTTTTAGCATTCCTAAACTAAAAAATCCAACTTTCTAACACATGCAAAAATATAAATGTTTTTTTAATAAATCCTATAATAAGGCATAGTTTACCTCTTCGGGATTTTATGTATTTTTGCCGCCGTATCGAGGTGACATTTAGATACAATATATAAACGTCTTAAATTGCATAATTTAGCATGTATACCGTAATTAAAAGAATGGAGATATCGGCTGCACACAGTCTGAAACTCTCTTATTCCAGCAAATGTGAGAACCTGCACGGTCACAACTGGATCATCACTGTCTACTGTCGCTCGAAAGAATTGAACGCCGATGGCATGGTAATAGACTTTAGCCATATCAAAGAATCGATAAAAAATAAGCTGGACCATCAGAATCTGAATGAAGTCCTGCCTTTCAATCCGACGGCCGAGAATATGGCCCGATGGATATGCGACCAGTTACCTAATTGTTATAAAGTAGAAATTAAAGAGTCAGAATCAAACACTGCGATCTATGAGAAAGATTAATCAAATTTTTTACAGCCTGCAAGGGGAAGGCTATCACACCGGCAAAGCCGCTGTTTTCATCCGTTTTTCCGGATGCAACCTGAAATGTTCGTTTTGTGATACGGAACATGAAGAAGGAACACCGATGTCGGATGAAGAAATATTGGAGGCAATCTCTGCCTATCCGTCGAACATGGTCATACTGACCGGTGGTGAACCGGCGTTATGGATCGACGATACATTTATCGACATGCTTCACAAAGCGGGTAAATATATATGTATAGAAACAAACGGTACACGTCCGCTGCCTAAAGGAATCGACTGGGTGACCTGTTCTCCGAAAGAGGGAGCACCGCTCAAAATCGATCATATGGATGAAGTCAAGGTAGTTTATCTGGGACAGGACCTGTCCTCTTACATCCAGCTGCCTGCCAAACACCATTTCCTTCAGCCCTGTTCCTGCCGGAATACAATGGAAATAGTGAACTATATCCAGCAACATCCGGAATGGCGGCTCAGTCTGCAGACACATAAGTTGATCGATATTGCATAAAAACAAAGAAGCGGCTGTGTCAAAATAGCTATTACCGAACGCAGACCACGCAGAATACACAGAATTACGCAGATTATTTTATTAAAATCAATATTGTCTGCGTTGCTCTGCGCCCTGTCTGCGTATTCTGCGTTCCCTAATATAGAATTTTGACACAATTAGTATCTTTTCTTATTAAATATACCGAACTTCCATCCCTCGTACGTCGTCATTGATAACGCCATTGTCATACACCAGCTGTCCGTTGACAAAGGTATGGGTGACACTATGATGGAATGTCGTACCTTCAAACGGCGACCATCCGCATTTATACAATATATTTTCAGGAGCCACCGTCCAGCATTTTTCCGGATCCACAAGAACCAGGTCGGCATAATAACCCGGACGGATATAACCGCGACGGTCGATATGGAACAGATCAGCCGGCATATGCGCCATCTTTTCCACTACTTTCTCATACGTAAAGCAACCTTCCGCCACCATCTCCAACATGCCTGCCAATGAGTGTTGCACCAACGGACCACCCGAAGCCGCTTTTAGGCAACTGCCCTCCTTTTCCGCGGGCAGATGCGGAGCATGGTCGGTAGCCACAATATCGATCGTATTATCATTGACGGCATTACGCAAGGCAGTCCGGTCCGCCAATGTTTTAATAGAAGGATTCCATTTGATCCGATTGCCATACCGGGCATAATCGCCGTCATGAAACCAAAGATGATGCACGCAAACTTCACCTGTAATCTTCTTTTCACCCAGAGGCACTGCGTTGCTTAACAAAGTCAACTCCTTCGCCGTCGACAAATGCAGAATATGCAAACGCGAATTTAATCGGGTTGCCAATTCGACCGCTTCGGCAGAAGAGGCATAACAGGCTTCCTCGCTTCTGATCTTGCTATGGAAAGAAATATCGAGATCTTCTCCGTACTTCTCCGTATAATAGGCAATATTGCGTTTGATGACTTCTTCCTTTTCCGCATGGATGGCGATCAGCATGTCCGCTTCACCGAAGATACGTTCCAGGCTCTCTTTCTTATCTACCAGCATATTCCCCGTAGAAGAACCGAGAAAGAGCTTCAGGCCCGGCACACGACTACGATCCAGTTTACGTATCTCATCCATATTATCGTTCGTTCCCCCGAAGAAGAAAGAATAGTTGGCTACGGAAGTTTCCGCACCACGCTGAAGTTTCCATTCCAGATCGGCAATCGTAGTAGTCTGCGGCTTGGTGTTCGGCATATCCATAAAACTGGTTATACCGCCAGCCACGGCAGCACGGCTTTCACTGGCAATGTCTCCTTTATGCGTCAGACCCGGTTCACGGAAATGCACCTGGTCGTCGATCGCTCCCGGCAACAGGAGTTTCCCTCCGGCATCGATCACCTGCACAGCAGAAACTGTCTCGGGCACGCTTCCTTCATATACCTCAGCTATTTTATCTCCATCGATCAGGACAGCACCTCTAAACATGCGTCCTTCATTCACTATATGAGCGTTTTTTATCAGCGTCTTATTCATATGCTTTGTGTTTATTTGTCACAAATGTACAAGATTTTATTCAAATCACCTTAATTTCAGCACCCCCAAAGAAGAAGGAATATGGAAATCCGGCTGGGTGGCATCGGGAATGATCCAGGACGACCAGATCACTTGTTCCTCTTTCGGTCCGTAATAATCGGCACGGTACACGCCCATGCGTATTTCTCCTTCCGAAGAGATCACTCCCATTTCTTCCAGGCTTTTCAAAGGGATGGAACCTTCCACGATATAAGAATCCGTACCGACATGGGTTCCCAGCTTCAATCCTTTAAAGTTCCAGCTGAAATCAAACTGACGGTAGAACTTCGCATGATAGTCCATCACCTTGCCGTGCGGGTCGATCTCGGCACAATAGTAATCCTTCATGGCAGGGTCTTTGCTGAAGAAGAACTCGATGCGGTCGCTACTGCCAACCGAGGCTTCGGTCTTTTCATTATTATATATGATCGTAGAATCGGACACCTCGTAGATGAAATACAAATTCTTCCGGTCATGGCAGACGGAGAATGTCGTCCGGTCTTTCACAGCCCCGTCCCACGGAGCGGTCAAACCGGATACGGCAACAGGTATCTGCGCCCAGTCGTCTTTCTTCCCGTCTACCGAAATCGATTTTACCGACGGGGCACTGATAACAGGGGTAACCGATATGCTCTGTCCCGGAGCCTGATCGGACGGCTGCATGATCTTCAAATCATAGTTGTTGATCTTCAGCGATAAAGAAGACTGCGTATGTGTCGGATCACTAGCTACGACACGGATCGTTCCGTTTTCTGTTGAAAGCATATAAATACCCGGTGTCTGTATCTCCAGCAGCAGATTATCCGCCAGGCGGATCTTCCCTTTCTGATAGGCAGTAATATAAAAACGATGACCGATCTCCACCGCCTGCATGGTCTCATCGTTACAAAGCAAATGGATATTGTCGGTCGAAAAAGAGGCAGTCCGCTCAGCCGAAACGGCTGGTAATATCAGGTATTGATAAGAAGCCGGCGATTCTTTCGGATGACGTATATACAAAGAAACAACCTCCCCTTCTACCTGCTGCGGCGTATAGGATCCCATAAAATCGGACCAGCTGCCGGAACGCTTTTCGGAGATGGCTACACTATTCGCCTGTTGCATCAGGATGTATCCTGTACTGTCATGATAAAAACGTAAAGCCTTACCGTTTGACTTAAAAGTGCCGTTCACCGTATGCCAGCGGTTATTCTGAAAATAGGACAACTCTCCTCGCTTCTTCCGTTGGTCGACCGAAGTTGTCAGACTCAAAGTGCTGTCTGTCTTTATACCGGCACCCAGGCACAAAACATAATCGTCCGTCATCACCCACGCTTTACGGGCGTGTACACCGTCGCGGTTGACAACCATGGCGGTCATGCCTGTACGTCCATCCGTTACGCCGCCGACAAACGCACTCTCATTGCGGGTATGCGCTCCGTATTTGCGCGGCGAAGGAACCGGAGCATCCGTTTCATAAGAGGTGATTCCCGGTATTTTGCGCCAGTCCCAAAAAGGAAAGACATTCAGATATTCATCCCCATGACGGTAAATATACGTGGCACCGTCGCCCATATAGAAACCTTTCAGGTTATCCTCGTTCACCAGCTCGGTGCCGATCACGCGTTCGGAAGCCATCTTGACGGAAGCCATCCACTTCGGTGCCCGATGGACGGTCTGATCCGAATCCCAAAAATGTTTTTGTCCGGTGAATGAAGCCTCTTCCGAGGATTGGGGCGGGAAGTTATCATTCAGGAAAGCATCCAGCTTGCTGACATCAGCCGGTGCACTGCCTTTCTTCAGCGAATTGGCGGCATTCCCGATGGCAAGCGCTTTATGGATGGGTGCATTATGAAATAACTGACGGTCAAGTGCATTCACATCCATATATCCCCGCCAGATAATCCAGCGATAACCTTCCGTCAGTAAATTATTCAATATAGATTGCTGTTCGGCATTCAAGGCAAATGACGTTCCGGCAAACAGCCCCGAATAGAAGCTCATTTCCCCCAAATAAGCCAACCCGTAATTACCGAACTGCTGCTGCGGTCCATGCTGATGAAAACTCCAGTCGCTCTTAATACCCTCCTCACGTTCGGTCGTTATCTCAGAGACGATCGTATCGCGCGCCGCCTTCACCAGTTCGTAATCATCCAGTAACAATCCTTTCATCAGCACGTTACCAGCCAGCCAGACTTTGTTCTGTCCGGTCATGCCGAAGCGGGCATTATCCATTACCTTCACAGCTTCTTTCAATTCATCGGGACGCATCTGCGTGCGAAGCAAAAGAAAAGCAGGTCCGAATGTTTTCGGGATGCCAATCTCGTTATACCACCAGTTCTTACAAACCGGCTTCGTACGGAACCAATAATCGAGTGCCTGATGGATCACCGTCGAGAAGCGGGGCGACCAGGTGCAGGAAGGCCCTTCGGCATGATAGAGTTTAGCCAACTCCAACACGCGGTCTGCATGTTTCTTGGCATCCCAGCCCGAACGTTTGGTATCGTTATAGTTGATATCCGCCCAAGAACCGTCTTCACGGATACTGTCCATATACTTCTTGATGTTATCCAGGTTAAAAGGATAACGCTGATGCAGCTCCACGACTACCTGATCGGACATTTCCGTCTCCGGCGGAATACCGGCAAGTATGCGGTTCAGCAAATCCGATTCATTATTGGAGTCAATCAATGACTGCGTATAATTCTGCCGTATCTTCTCCAGTTCTTCCTGCGGTGTCTGCGAGAACACTTTTACGGGCAAAAACAAGAATGCGGCTAACAAGAATGTGTTTGTAAGGAGTCTCATGGTATTCGGTTTAATATTCTATTTCTTCTGCGGATACTTACGGAAGAAGCTCCACCATTTCAGTTTAAGCACACCAAACAAGGCTTCGCCGAAAATAGAAGAGTTCATCTTCGATGTTCCCAGTACACGGTTAATAAAGATGATCGGCACTTCAACCAGTTTGAAGCCGCACTTATAAGCCGTGAACTTCATCTCTATCTGAAAAGCGTATCCCTTGAAATGAATATGATCGAGGTCTATCGTTTCGAGCACTTCCCGGCGATAGCATTTGAAGCCCGCCGTCGTATCCTGTATCTTCATACCTGTAACAAAACGGACATAGACCGATGCATAATAAGACATCAGCACACGTCCCAGCGGCCAGTTTACCACATTCACGCCATTACTGTAACGTGAACCGATAGCCACATCCCCGCCCTGCTCCGTACAGGCTGCATATAGTTTCGGAAGATCGTTCGGATTATGGCTGAAGTCGGCATCCATCTCGAAGACAAAATCGTATTTATGTTCGATAGCCCACTTGAAGCCGCAAATGTAGGCAGTACCCAATCCCAGCTTTCCTTGTCTTTCTACCATGAAAAGACGTTCGGGGAACTCTTTCTGCAAACGTTTCACAATATCTGCTGTCCCGTCGGGTGAGCCGTCATCTATAATCAAAATATGAAATTCTTTCTCCAACCCAAACACCGCACGGATAATATTCTCAACATTCTCTTTCTCGTTGTAGGTAGGAATAATAACAATACTGTCTGACATAAAAACTTTGTTTTAATTGAAAATTGAAAATTGAGAATTGAAAATCGACTGATACAGATTCCATTTCCAATTGCCAACTGCAATGCGAAGGTAGATATTTTCATTGATTTAACGAGTATGATTGCAACATTTTCTCTACATTTGCAAAGATATAGTTTTCAATTATCAATTATCAATTTTCAATTAACCAGTTGGAGGTACAAGAATTACTTAAGATATTTGCCGCCCATCCACAAATAACCGCATTAGATACCCTTTTGAACGGTAATACGTCAAACAATATATTCCTCAAAGGGCTAAACGGTTCGGGCGCAGCAATGATGATCGCTTCTCTTTTTTTAAAAAGAAGGGGAAGCTATGTGTGCGTGCTTAACGACCAGGAAGAAGCCGGTTACTTCTATCACGACCTGATGCAACTGACCGCAAGCAATGATATTTACTTTTTCCCGTCCGCTTACCGGCGTGCAATCAAATACGGACATATCGATCCGGCAAACGAAATACTTCGCACGGAAGTGCTCAGCGTGCTCCAGGATCCGGAAGCTCCGTTCGTGATCGTCACCTATCCCGATGCGCTGGCGGAAAAAGTGATTTCGCGTGAGGACCTGAAACAGAACACACTGAAGATAAGCGTCAGGGAGAAGCTGGATAATATGTTCGTATCCGATGTACTGGACGAGTATGGCTTCGAGCAGGTCGATTATGTATACGAGCCGGGGCAGTATGCCATACGCGGCAGTATCCTGGACGTGTTCTCTTTTTCATACGAGTTTCCTTATCGTATCGACTTCTTCGGAAGCGAGGTGGAAACGATCCGTACGTTCGATGTAGAGACGCAGTTGTCCAAAGAGAAACTGGACAGTATTTATATCGTGCCGGAGATGAATAAAAGCAACCGGACGAATACGTTATTGCTGGATTCACTGCCTCCGAAAACCCTGCTGGCGACGAAAGACCTGGCATGGACCAAAGAGCGTATCGACAGTTTGTGGAACGAAGAACCCGTTGTCGGTGATGAAGAATCGTTCACCGACATCAGTAAGATGCGTGCCAAACTGGTTACCGGAGATGATTTCCTGCGGGCAGCACTGAACTTCCGCCGGATGCATTTCGGGATGCGCCCGACCGGCGTAGCGGATGCCACCCTCACATTCAGCACACAGGCACAACCCATTTATCATAAGAATTTCGAAATGGTGAGCGAGTCTTTCCGGAATTATCTGGAGAGCGGCTATACAATCTATATATTAAGCGACGTAGAAAAGCAGGCGACACGTATCCGCGCCATCTTCGAAGACCGGGGGGAAGACATTCCTTTTACTTCGGTCAACAAGACGGTACACGAAGGGTTTGCCGACGATACATTGCGTATCTGCCTCTTTACGGATCACCAGCTCTTCGACCGTTTCCATAAGTTCAACCTGAAAAGTGAGAAAGCACGGAGCGGAAAGCTCACCCTGTCGCTGAAAGAACTGAACCAATTCACAACCGGCGATTACATCGTGCATATCGACCACGGTGTCGGACAGTTCGGCGGACTGGTACGCACCGAGGTGAACGGCAAGATACAGGAAGTGATCAAGCTGATCTATCAGAACAACGATATTATCTTCGTCAGCATACACTCGCTGCACAAACTATCCAAATACAAGGGGAAAGACAGCGGCGAGCCGCCCAAGCTGAACAAGCTGGGAACCGGTGCCTGGGAGAAGATGAAGGAGAAGACCAAGAAGAAAGTCAAGGACATTGCCCGCGACCTGATCCTTCTTTATTCCCAGCGCAAACAGGAAAAAGGTTTCTCTTACTCTCCGGACAGTTTCATGCAACATGAGCTGGAGGCAAGCTTCATTTACGAAGATACGCCCGACCAGATGAAAGCAACCAGCGAGGTGAAGGAGGACATGGAAAGTGCCCGCCCGATGGACCGCCTGATTTGTGGTGACGTTGGTTTCGGGAAGACCGAGGTGGCGGTACGTGCAGCATTCAAGGCGGTATCCGACAATAAACAAGTGGCGGTATTGGTGCCGACAACGGTACTTGCTTTCCAGCATTTCCAAACATTCTCGGAACGATTGAAAGATTTCCCCTGCAAGATCGATTATATCAGCCGGGCAAGGACAACGGCGCAAATCAAAGCGACATTGAAAGAGGTTGCCGACGGGCAGGTGAACATTCTGATCGGTACGCACCGCATCGTCAGCAAGGATGTCAAGTTCAAAGACCTGGGATTGCTTATCATTGACGAGGAACAGAAGTTCGGCGTATCCGTTAAGGAAAAACTCCGTCAGATGAAAGTAAATGTGGATACGCTGACGATGACGGCAACGCCTATTCCGCGAACATTGCAGTTCTCATTGATGGGTGCCCGCGACCTGAGCAGCATCACGACTCCCCCACCCAACCGTTATCCGGTGCAGACGGAAGTAGAACGTTTCAATCCGGACATCATCCGCGAAGCCATCAACTTCGAGATGAGCCGTAACGGACAGGTATTCTTTATAAATAACCGCATTCAGAACATTTACGAAATAGAGACGCTGGTCCGTCGGGAAGTGCCGGATGCCCGCGTGGCAGTCGGACACGGACAGATGGAGCCGGAGAAACTGGAGAAGATCATCCTCGACTTCGTCAACTACGAATATGATGTGCTGATCGCCACCAGTATCGTGGAAAGCGGCATCGACGTACCGAATGCCAACACCATCATCATCAACAACGCACAGCAGTTCGGCTTGTCCGACCTGCATCAGTTGCGCGGCCGTGTGGGACGAAGCAACCGCAAGGCGTTCTGTTACCTGCTCTCTCCGCCTCTGTCCTCATTGACTCAGGAGGCACGCCGCCGTCTGCAGGCGATCGAGAATTTTTCCGAACTGGGAAGCGGTATTCATATTGCCATGCAGGACCTCGACATTCGTGGGGCGGGTAATATGCTGGGGGCTGAACAAAGCGGCTTCATCGCTGACCTGGGATATGAAACGTATCAGAAAATCCTGGAAGAGGCAGTCGATGAACTGAAGAGCGAAGAGTTTGCCGACCTGTATGCCGACTCGGAGGATGGGAAACGGGATTCGGGTAGCGAATATGTCCGCGAAACCTATATCGAAAGCGATCTGGAACTGATGTTTCCTCCTACTTATATCCCTAACGACTCGGAGCGTATTTCGCTGTATCGCGAACTGGATAAAATGGAAGAGGAACGGGATATACTGGCTTTCACGGAACGGCTGAAAGACCGTTTCGGCAAGATACCGAAAGAGGGTAAAGAGTTGATCCGCATCGTCCGTCTCCGCCGGATGGCAAAGAAGCTGGGTATGGAAAAACTGGTTCTGAAGAAGGGGCAGATGAGTATCTTCCTGATCAACAATCCGGACAGTACGTACTATCAGAGCGAGGCTTTCGACAAGTTGCTCGCTTTTATCCAGAAACATCCGCGCGAGTGCAACCTCCGCGATCAGAACGGCAAGCGCAGCATCGTGATAAAGAATGTCCGCACAGTAGAGACCGCCTGCGCATTAGTGGAAGAAATAGAAAAATCATAAAATGAAGATGTCATGAGAAGAACATTGGTAGACCTTTTTGAGAACTCGGTGAAATTATATCCCGACAACCCGTTCTTATGGGAAAAGACAACAGACAAATTCGTGCCTACCACCTACACGCAGGTTAAGGAACAGGTGTACACGCTGGGAGCCGGACTGGTTGCCCTCGGGGTAAAGAAAGGCGATAACATGGCTTTGCTCAGCGAAGGCCGCAATGCCTGGATCATCGGTGAACTGGCTATGTTCTATGCCGGAGCGACCAATGTTCCTCTTTCCATCAAACTGGAAGAGGCGGGCGACCTGCTGTTTCGTCTGACGCATGCCGATGTGAAATATATCATGGTTTCCGGCAACCAACTGAAGAAGATACGCTCCATCGTCGCCCGGCTGCCGTTGCTTCAGCAAATCATCATCTTCGACGAACAAACAGCCTATCAGGAAAAAGAAATCTCCCTGTCTAAAGTGATCAGGATGGGAAAAGAGTACCTCGATACGCATCCGTTGGACGAGTTCCTGGCTATCGGTCAATCGCTGACCAACGACGACTATGCCACGATCACCTATACTTCGGGAACGACTGCCGATCCGAAAGGGGTCATCCTCACCCATCGCAATTACACGGCGAATGTGGAGCAGTCGCTAACCTGTGTGGACATCGACGATACCTGGCGCACGTTGGTTATCCTGCCACTCGATCATTGCTTCGCGCATGTGGTAGGGTTCTATATATTTATGTATAAGGGGGCTTCGGTCGCTACCGTACAAGTCGGAAAGACAGGTATGGAGACATTGAAGAATATCCCTGTAAATATCAAAGAGTTCAAGCCGTACTTGATATTGAGTGTTCCGGCTCTAGCCAAGAACTTCAAGAAAAACATCGAACAAGGTATCCGGGCCCAGGGTAACCTGGTTAATCGTCTGTTCCATATGGGACTGGACGTAGCCTATACCTATAACGGTGACGGAGGCGATGACAAAGGACGCGGCTGGCGGTTTTTACTGAAACCGATAGTCAGCCTGTTCGACAGCCTCATCTTCTCCAAGGTTCGCGAGAACTTCGGTGGCGAACTGAAGTTCTTTATCGGCGGCGGTGCCCTGCTGGACAAAGACCTACAGAAATTCTACTATGCTATCGGACTGCCGATGTATCAGGGATACGGATTGAGCGAAGCGACTCCGGTTATCTCGACCAACGGTCCGCGTCATCACCGGTTCGGCAGTAGCGGTGTATTAGTTCAGCCTTTAGATCTGAAGATATGCGATTCGAACGGGAAAGAACTTCCTGCGGGCGAAAAGGGCGAGATCGTGATCCGGGGTGAAAATGTGATGGCGGGTTACTGGAAGAATCCGGCGTCTACCGCTGAGACGATTAAAGAGGGCTGGCTCTATACCGGGGATATGGGCTATATGGGAAAAGATGGTTTATTATATGTATTGGGGCGTTTCAAAAGTTTGCTGATCGGCAGCGACGGAGAGAAATACAGTCCGGAAGGTATCGAAGAGGCTTTGGTCGAGCACTCATCCTGCATCGACCAACTCCTGCTTTACAACAATCAGAATCCTTATACGGTAGCACTCCTTGTTCCGAACAAAGACCATCTGAAAAGACATCTGGCACACCAGCAACTCGACCTCCATACGGAGAAAGGAAAAGAAGAAGCGATCCGCATCATCCGGAAACAGATCGACCGGTTCCGAAAAGGCGGCGACCTGGCATCTATGTTCCCCGACCGCTGGCTGCCTACGACATTTGCCGTCCTGCCCGAACCGTTCACCGAACAGAACGGCATGGTGAACAGCACGATGAAAATCGTCCGCGGGAAAGTCGAAAAGGCGTATGCCTCCCGCATTGACCATCTGTACACCTCGGAAGGTAAGAATCCGGTAAATGCAGAAAACCTGAAGTCATTATAAATAATATTGCTAAATCCAAATAGTTCACTAAACACAATGATTATGCGTTACAAAACTGTATTATCCGCTGTCGCCCTTGCCGCTTTGGCTACGACCACTCCGGTCCTGGCAGATGGTGTCGCTAAACAAAACATCGATAAAGGCTGGACCTTTAAGCAGGTCCGCGGTAATAACTGGTATCCGGCAACCGTTCCGGGCGTCGTTCAAACCGACCTGATGGATAACAAGATCATTGAAGATCCGTTTTTTCGTTTGAACGAACGGAACATCCAATGGATAGATAAAGAAGACTGGGAATACAAAACAACATTGAATGTATCCCCGGATATCTTCAATAAGGACAACATCGAGCTGGATTTCAAAGGTCTGGACACGTATGCCGATGTCTACCTGAACGACTCGTGTATTCTCAAAGCCGACAATATGTTCCGCGAATGGACGGTAAACGTAAAGAATCTGCTGAAAAAGGATGATAACGAACTTCGTGTCTATTTCCATTCGCCCATCAAAGTAGACCTGCCTAAGTTCGAAGCCTTAAAGTTCCCCGTCGAAGCAGGCAACGACCAATCGGAGAACGGGGGTATCTTCGACAAAAAGGTAAGTATCTTTGCCCGGAAAGCCGGTTATCATTATGGTTGGGACTGGGGTCCACGTATCGTCACCAGCGGTATCTGGCGCCCTGTTTATCTGGTCGGATGGAACGATGCGCGCATCGACAATATCTTCTATGACCAGACCAACGTAACCGCCAAACGTGCCGATATTAAAACCCGCGTACAGGTCATTGCGGACAAAGACGGAGAAGTAACGCTTAACATCAAAGCAGACGGTATCAAAAACAACTGGACGAAAAAGGCACAGGTGAAAAAAGGTACCAACGTGATCGAGACGGAGCTGACCGTCAACAATCCGAAACTCTGGTGGTCGAACGGTCTGGGTGAAGCGCATTTGTATCCGTTCACCGCCACGATCAGCATGGACGACAAGATTGCCGACAGCCACACAACGAACATCGGTATCCGCAGTATCCGCGTCATCAATAAGCCGGACAAAGACGGTCATACGTTTTACTTCGAACTGAATGGTGTGCCGGTATTCATGAAAGGTGCCAACTATATCCCGCAGGATAACTTCCTGCCGCGTGTTACTGCCGAACAGTATAAAACGACTGTCATGGATGCGGTCAATGCCAATATGAACATGCTCCGTGTATGGGGAGGCGGTATCTATGAAGAAGACCTCTTCTACGATCTTTGCGACAGGCACGGTATTCTGGTTTGGCAGGATTTCATGTTTGCCTGCAGCGTTTATCCGCTGACACCGGAGCTGGAAGAGAATATCCGCCAGGAAGCGATCGATAACGTGATCCGCCTGCGCAACCATCCAAGTCTGGCTATCTGGTGCGGAAACAACGAAATCCACACAGCCTGGTTCAACTGGGGTTGGATGAAAAAGTTCGATCAATATGGCGTAACGGAGCAGTTGCGTAACGATACCAAAAAGTTATTCAACGGTATTCTGGCAGATGTCGTAAAAGAATATGACCCAACTATTTTCTATTGGCCGTCCTCTCCCTACGGAGGTGATCCGGATGCTAAATGCGAAAGTGGCAAACCAAACTGGAACCCGAACGGTGACGCTCATTACTGGGGTGTATGGCAAGGTATCGATTCTGTTGCCCACTTCAACAAGGTGAAAGCCCGTTTCTTCTCTGAATATGGCTTCCAGTCCTTCCCGGAATATCAATCCGTACTGAAATATGCTCCGGAAGAACGTGATCATGATATTTATTCAGATGTCATGATGGCGCACCAGCGTGGCGGACAGATAGCGAACTCACGTATCGAAAATATCACTTTGGAAGAGTATTGTAAACCGAAAGACTTCCCCAGCACGCTTTATATGAGTATCCTGCTCCAGGGAGATGCCATGAAAACAGCCATGGAAGCTCACCGTCGCATGATGCCTTATAATATGGGTTCTCTGTTCTGGCAGCATAACGACTGCTGGCCCGTCGCTTCCTGGTCGAGCCGTGATTATTACGGACGTTGGAAAGCACAGCATTATTTTACGAAGAAAGCCTTCCGCGACATTCTCGTTTCACCGATAGCAGAAGATGGGACATTGAATGTATGGGTTATATCCGACCGTTTGAAAGCCGTGAAAGGGAAATTGGATATACGCGTTATGGACCTGAAGGGCACTGTTTTATTTTCAAAGAACAGCAATGTCACATTGCCTGCCAATACGAGCAAGATTCAATTCTCTGCTCCGGTGGAAAGTTTGCTGGCTGGTAAGAACCTGAATGAGGTTGTGGTTAATGCTCGCTTCATCGAAAATGGCAAAGAAAGCGAGGTGATTTCCAACAATTACTTCTTTACCCGCTACAAAGACATCGACTTCCCGAAAGCGGATATACAGATGACTTCCGTTCCTGCCGCCGACGGTTTCGACGTAACAGTTCAAAGTGACGTTTTTGCCCGTGCCGTATTCCTGAGTATAGACGGTATCGACAATTTCTTCTCTGACAACTATTTCGACTTATTACCTAATGAACCGGTAACAATCCACGTCACAACCAAACTGGATAAAGCTTCATTCGATAAACAGTTGAAGAGCCAAAGTATAGTAGATGCTTATAATTAAAACAAAGAAGGGTCCTGATCATCTGACTAGGGCCCTTCCTTTTTTAATTTAAAGAATAGTTACACTAACACGCTTTCCCAAACCTCGGAATATTTTGTATAATGTCGGTAACCGCACATCACATTTCCCATTTTCAATCCGTGAGATATAACTTTTCTTCGTTCCGATCCTCTCTGCCAGTTGCTGTTGGGTAAGACCTGCTTTCAAGCGTTCTTCTTTCAGACGTTCGGCCAAAATAAAAGCGTCGGATTCTTCCTCAAACTGATCACGCTCGGGAGTACCGACAGGACCGTATTTTACGTTCAATAATTCATCAAAAGTATCACACTGCATTATTTGTTGCTGTTTCTCTTTGCTCAAATATTCTTCTTTCATAACTTATTTTCCTTTCTTCTCCTTAAAATACTCATTCATAATTTTCTGGGCTTTCTTTATTTGTCGATGCGGTATTTTCTGAGTTTTCTTCTGAAAACCATTAAACAACACCACAACCTGCCCCTCATCTAGGCAACAGAAAATCCGATAAATATTACTTTCACTTTCTATACGAATTTCATATAGACCTTTCACTTCTACTATATGCTTAAAGTATTTTGCAGGAATCATATCCTCAGTCAAAATTACTTTCATCACATAATCGACTTTTTTCTCCACATCTACTGATAACGCATTATAAAACTCGTTGAAATAATGCCTATACAAAAGAATCTCTCGTCTCTTTTTCATAGCTAAGATATTATTAATACTAGTTGCAAAGTTAACTAATTAATCAACTTTGTCAACAAATTTGCCTATCATTATCACCCTCCTTGATTAAATATTATTAATAAGGCTTACACCGCTCCTACCGGGAAAAATACTACCTTTGCCAACTGCATTATCCGAGAAGGAATAACGTTAGTTTCATGGTAAAAAGAATTCGATTAATATTACTGTTGGTTCTGTTACAAACAGTGACCGGTATTTCCATTTTATGTGCACAGAGCATCACCTCTGCCTCCGGTATTGTAAAGGATTCAATCACCGGAGAACCTCTGGGGTTTGTTTCCGTCTATTTCGAGGGTTCCACCATAGGTGCAATGACCGATGACAACGGAGCTTTCACTTTACAGAACGACAAAGGATACAACAAGTTAGCTATTGCATCATTGGGATACGATACAAAAACATTAGATCTCAAAACAGGACAGAAGAACGACGGTCTGATGATTGCTCTCCGTCCCACCGCATTTGAAATATCCGAAGTCGTAGTAAAACCCAAAAAAGAAAAATACACCCGTAAAGACAATCCGGCAGTCGAACTGATCAAGAAAGTAATCGAACATAAGAACGATAACCGTATCGAGTCGAAAGACGAATACCAAACGGAAGTTTACGAAAAGCTATCCCTCTCTCTGGACGATTTCAACCCGAACTTTGAGAAAAACAAGTTCATGAAGAAATTCAAATTCATCAAGAACTATTTGGATACGTCTGAATTTAACGGCAAGCCTATCCTAACCCTTTCCGTTCGTGAAACAATTGCAGACAGGTATTACCGGAAACAGCCGAAGACCGAAAAAACGATTGTCAAAGGTAAACGCATGCAGGGTGTCGACCAGACATTAGACGATGGCGGCGGCATCACTTCCAACCTGGAAGAGATATTTCAAGGAATCAATATTTTCGATAATAATATCAATATCCTGCTAAACCGTTTTGTCAGCCCGTTATCCTCTACCCTTGCTACCAGCTATTACAAATACTACATTATGGATACGCTGGATATCGGAGGCGATCGATGCGTCGATCTGGCTTTCGTTCCGGTCAACAGCCAAAGTTATGGTTTCACCGGAAGATTATACATAACATTGGACGGCAATTATGCACTGAAGAAATTTCTGCTTAACACGCCGGTCAATATCAACCTCAACTGGGTCGACAAACTCCGTATCGAACAGGAATTCGAACGGATGCCGGACAGCACCTGGGTAGTAAAGAATGAGAACACCTATGTCAACTTCTACCTGGTAAAAGGAGCACAGCAACTCTATGCGCACCAGCTCCGCAATTACGATAAATACAATTTCAATATAGAACAAGCAAAGGCTGATTCGGTTTTTAATCTGTTAGGCTCGCTTCATACATTACCTATAGCGATCGAACAAACAGATACATTCTGGATCAATAACCGCCATGTACCGCTGAAAGAAAAAGAAAATGCCCTGGACGATCTGTTGGCACAACTCCGGAAAGTTCCGGCATTCAATGTAATCATCAAAACAGCGGAAATCCTTATATCCGGTTATATCCCGACAGCCGGAGACAAGAAATCAACCAAATTCGACTTCGGTCCGATGAATACCACCATCAGCGGTAACAGTCTGGAAGGTGTCCGCCTGCGTGTCGGCGGTATGACAACGGCAAATCTGAGCCCTTACTGGTTTGCCAGCGGCTATCTTGCTTATGGGACGAACGACCGTAAATTAAAATATAACGTAAAGCTGACCCACAGTTTTAACAAGAAACTCTACCATGAAGGAGAAAGTCCGGTCAACAACCTCTCTTTCATCCAGGAATATGACGTATATACTCCCGGACAGGATTTCCTATTCACCAGTAAGGATAATATCTTCGTTGCCTGGAAAGTCGGTGAACCTGTGACAAAAATGCAGTACATCCGCAAATCCATGCTCCAATACGAAAAGGAATGGCTGAATGGCCTCACCTGGAGATCATGGGTGTACAACCAGAACAACCAGGCAGCCGGAACACTTAAATATATCCAGCAGGAAGCAGACGGCACATTGATCCACAAAAAAGACATCACCACGTCTGAAATCGGTACACAATTCCGCTTTGCCCCGGGTGAACGTTCCTATGACGGACGTTCGGGAAAAGAATCGGTATTCAACCTGTCGAAAGACGCCCCCATCTTTAAACTGTCGCACCAGTTGGGTATTAAAGGCGTTTTGGGAGGAGAATATAACTATAATCATACGGAGATTAGTGCCGAAAAGCGTATCTGGTTATCCTCATTCGGTCACATCGATACACAGTTGAAAGCTGGAAAAGTATGGAACAAAGTTCCTTTCCCGTTACTGATACTGCCAAATACGAACCAGTCTATCACGATCCAGCCGGAAGCATTCCACATGATGAACGCACTGGAGTTCGTGACCGACCAGTATGTATCATTCAATGCAACCTATTATATGAAAGGCTGGATACTGAACCGTATCCCGGGTGTCAAATGGCTACGTCTGCGTGAAGTAATCTCTTTCAACGGTATTTATGGCGGACTGACAGACAAGAATAACCCGACAATGACTCCCGGATTGTTTGTCCTGCCTGACGGCACACGTCCTTTAGGCAAAACTCCATATATGGAAGCCAGTGTCGGTCTGGAAAATATTTTCAAGATTCTTCGTATAGACTATTATCGCCGGTTAACTTACCTGGACGAACCTAATATTAAGAAAGGAGGGGTGCGTATTGCGTTACGATTCTCCTTCTAACTCCCCTTTGAATCATGCACCGAATGCATGGGCTTTGATACCCTTGCTGGTATTCCTGTTCACTTATCTGGTTGTTTCCATACTGGCAGGAGATTTCTACAAAATGCCGATTACAGTTGCCTTCGTCATCTCTTCGGTAGTGGCGATTGCCATGTCCAAAGGGGGAAAACTATCCAATCGCATCGAACAATTCTGTCGCGGAGCGGCCAACAGCAACATTATGCTCATGGTCCTTATCTTCATATTGGCCGGAGCCTTTGCCCAGACAGCCAAAGCTATGGGAGCCGTAGATGCAACAGTGAACCTGGCAATGTCCATACTGCCCGGAAACCTGCTGGCTGCCGGTATCTTCCTGGCCGCTTGTTTTATATCCATCTCTGTCGGAACCTCTGTGGGAACAATCGTAGCCCTGGCACCGGTAGCTGTCGGGATTGCCGCAAAGACAGGGATGCCTGATGCTTTGATGTTGGGAGTTGTCGTGAGCGGTGCCATGTTCGGCGACAATTTGTCTTTCATCTCCGACACGACTATTGTGGCTACCCGTACACAGGGATGCAACATGAACGATAAATTCAAAGTGAATATCCGTATCGCCCTCCCCATCGCGATCCTGACAGGTATTATATATGTAATAGTAGGAAGCGGCATAGACAGTAGTTATACTGCAGGAACAATCGAATGGGTAAAAGTGGTCCCTTATCTGGTCGTTCTAGTTGCAGCCATTTGTGGAGTAAATGTTATGCTGGTATTATTCATCGGTATACTGCTATCGGGTGTTGTCGGACTGCTGACCGGCGGCTTCGATATATGGGGCTGGACGGCATCGATGGGTCTCGGTATAACCAATATGGGAGAACTGATCATTGTGACCCTATTGGCTGGTGGCATGCTGGAAATGATACGTTACAATGGCGGGATCGACTGGATCATCCTCAAACTGACTTCACATATCCGCTCTTCGAAAGGTGCAGAATTAAGCATTGCCGCATTGGTCAGCTTTGCCAATCTGTGTACGGCAAACAATACGATCGCCCTGATCATGGCCGGACCGATAGCTAAAGACATAGCAGACCGTTTCAAAGTCGATCCGCGTCGTAGCGCAAGTATCCTGGATATCTTCTCTTGCTTCATACAGGGAATTATCCCCTACGGAGCACAATTACTGATGGCTTCCGGACTGGGCAACGTCTCCCCCATCGAGGTTATGCAATACTTGTATTATCCGTACTTATTAGGATTCGGAGCACTATTGGCGATACTCTTAGGATATCCAAGAAAATACAGTAACCTGAAAAAATAAACCTAGCTAGAACTATCACACTGGGATATCTCATTTTATTTTTGAGTATAAAATGCTAAAATCTTAGAGTTATTTAAACCATTTTCATATATTTGCAATCGTTTTGGTGATAGAATCGTTTTCAACGATTCTATAAAAGGGAATCCGGTTAAAATCCGGAACAGTACCCGCTACTGTGAAACTCATAAAAAGGAAAGTTCCTCATACCACTGTCTTTTCAAGATGGGAAGGTTGCTTTCTGAGTTAGTCAGGAAACCTGCCAAATTAGTGATAACCAATTTCTCCCGGGGTTTGGAGAAGTTATTGAAAAAGAATATTTTATATTCAATACACTTAATTCATTAATTATTCATGAAACAATCTTTATTGTTCCTGCTCACTGTGTGCGGGATTATTTTGTCGGGCACGAATGAACTTGCAGCCCAGAAGAAAATAGCGGAAGAGGATACTACTTTTGTACTTAGTGATGTACACATCATTTCCAAAAAAATCAATAAAAGTTCCATCCTCCCTATTCCTGTTCCTGTCAAATTTGTTCCTTTAAACACTTTAAAAGTCAATGCCGACTTTCTGGAAGCACGAGAAATCACCGATATTGTCAATGCTACGCGCTTCATGCCTTCTGTAAAGACACAAACGTTATACGGAGGTTTCCAGGTCGTTCATATCCGTGGTTTCTCTCACCAGTTGATGACCATAGACGGTGTCCCCGACCAACGTTCATTCATCACCTCCATGCCGATACATGACTTATCGAATATCGAAAGTATGGAGTTACTGAGAGGTCCGGCTTCTGTTTTATTCGGTCAGTCTGTTGTAGGCGGGGTTCTGAATGTCACACGCAAACAACCGACAAGAGATACGCATGTCAAAGCAAAAGTCGGCGTAGGGTCATTCAACGAGAAAAATGCTTACTTTGGCATGTCCGGCAAGCTGGTTGGACCGCTCACCTACTATGCATCAGTGAACTACTCCAACTCGGACGGATGGCGTGACAACGGGGTCGAACGCTTCTCCGCCTATTTTACAACCGAAGCACAACTGACAGAAAAAGATAATCTTCAATTGACCTACAATTTCTCGAAAGATAAATATGACACCGATGCAGGACTGCCCAAACTCATGGCAAATGACATATACGACCTGTCCGGTAAATTGTACCTGAATAAATTTGAAAGCCTGCCGGGACTGGACAGGTCTGCCCGCTATAATAACGAATCCGACTTTCTGAAAAACAGGTCGCAGGATATCACTTTACGATACGAACACATATTTAATGACAACATAAAACTACGTGATGTGGCCTCTTTCCGATATGACAATATCGACTATTTCTGCACGGAAGGTCTTTCTTATCTGGAAAGTAACGATCCTATCTATAATCATTATTACATGAAAAACGATAAAAAGGTCTACATTAATTTAGATACCGTCACCAACTCAGGACCATTGCGTTTCAATCATGTGACCTACGGTTATTCCAATCAATTGGATCTGCTGGGCAAATTCGAAATCGGTTCGATAAAAAACAATTATAATATAGGCTATTCTTATAATTACCTGCATCGCCCTTCTTACGGTTGGACCAGAGACAAGGATATTTATGGTCCCGGATACAAATCCCTAATCCCTGTCCACAATCCCTATTCCGGAGGTTTTATCGGAGCCAACCTGTCTAAAGTGTCAATCTCAGACAGAAAAAGCCACGGTATTTATCTATCCGATATCGCCGACATACTTGACAACTTCAAGGTTATGTTATCAGGCCGCTATGATATTTATCGGTATCGTTCGGTCTCCTCTATTCCGCTTATTGAAGGAACAATGGATTGGGAATCTGTCCCGGATGATAAATACTCATCCATTCGCAACAATGCATTTTCCTATCGTGTAGGTGCCGTTTATCTTCCTATACCGGATTTGTCCCTTTATGCATCTGTCGGCTCGTTCTTTAAACCGAACAATACGATTTATACCGACAACACGGTCTATCTAAATAAAAACGGAGATCGGTATAATCCTAAAGACGGTGGTGAAGTATTCGTTCCGGAAGACGGATATCAGGTAGAAGCCGGCTTCAAATACGACTTCAAAGGTTTTGCTGCCAACGCTTCCTATTTTTATATCCGGAAAAACAATATCGTAACCAGCCTGGGAACCATAGAAGAGGATAATGCAACCAAAACAGTAAAAGGTCAGGTCGGAAAGATGAGTTCCCAGGGTTTCGAAGTCGACCTGTCTTACACGTTCCGGTCATTGCTTCTGAAAGCCGGCTATTCCTATACAGATGCTCATATAGGAAAAATTGCATCCAACGACTATCTGGAAACGAACAGCGACAGAGGAAATCAATATACATACGTCCCTAAAAACCAATTCTTCTTCACAGCCGACTATACATTCATAAAAGGATTTCTCAAAGGACTGGGAGGCTCTTTCTCTCTGAACTATCAGGATAAAGTCTATGCAAATATCACGGACAACCTGACTTTCGACAGTTATTGGATGACAGATTTATCTCTGCATTACAAACTGCTCAATAACATCACCATACTGGGTACCATCAATAATCTATTTGATGCACATTACACAGCATCAGCTTTGGGAACTCAGTTCATGCCTGGTGCAGAACGTAATTACCGACTTTCATTAACTTATTCTTTCTAAACTACAGAATGAAAAAAGTATATTCAATCATTTATAAATTGCATAAGATACTGAGTGGAATACTCAGTATCTTATTCATATTATGGTATGTGTCCGGACTGGTCATGTTGTATCATCCTTTTCCGCGGCTGAATGATACGATACGCCCCGTCAAAGAAGTCGACTATGCCGTAACTGATTCTCTGTGGCAGCAAGTACCCGCGACATTCAGGAGTTGCCAGTTCATTTTTTCAGGGAATCATCAATTAATAAAAGTGGACGGGGAAGTTCTAGGAGCCTATCACCCGACCAAAGATGATATCCTCTCGATAGCCGATGATTACAACATCATAATTCATCATATCGATACACTCGCAGATATCGACAGATGGATTCCATTCAATCGATTAATGAGCCACCTCCCTATTTACCGACTGGTCAGTAACGAAGAAGATTATCTGTATATTTCCTCACAAACGGGCGAAATACTCCAGTATAATACTAAAAAAGCACGGTTGTGGGCATATGTCGGAGCAATTCCCCACTATGTCTATTACAAACCGTTAAGAAGGGATTCCGAGTTATGGAAAGATGTAGTAATCCTGCTGTCAGGTATAGCGACCATCTCGGTCATCCTGGGACTTATTATATCCATCCGCTTCCTGATCAAAAGAAAAAGATTGAAACTTTTTCGAAAAGCAACCTGGCAAACCCATTACCTGTTCGGGCTTATATCCGGTATTTTCATGTTCGCTTTTATTTTCAGCGGAATGATGTCGCTAGCCAAAGTTCCGGAAATATTGATCGAGAGACATCCTTATAAAGCACCTCTTCTTGAAAAAAGCCATTATGACATACAGGCTTTGCCGTCTCATTTCAAAAGATGTGATTTGGCAGACGACATAAAACCGATATTTCGAAGTTATATCACAGAAAAAATGGAAATATCTCCGGCTACACTAACCAACGGGGTATCCATCACCTCCAATGAAGTGGAAGAAATAATTAATAGCAGATTACAAGAGGACGTCTTATCGACTGAAACAGTGGTTAATGACTGGTTTTATTATCAGAATGGAGAAAAAGGATTCAAAACAGAAACTACTCACCATTCCGTTTACTGGAACGAGAAAGGTTATTTTAAAGTAATGGATAGGAATTCAAAAGCCAGATATATTTGTTATCAGGTACTGCATACATTCAAAATACCTTTCTTAAATACAAAAGAGCCACTGCGACTGACAGCGATGTGGATACTATTATTATCCGGATTAGTGATTGTCATATCAGGAACTATTTTATCCTACCGGATTGTCAGGAAATAAACGCAAAAAAGGCCATCCATCACGGACAGCCAATCTTCATTGTTAACCTTAAATCTAATACCATGAAAAACACAGTGCAAATATAGAGGTTTTATGTTATGCAGCATAACATTTGGCTTGTTTTTCTCATTTGATTAATATAGTTTAACAAAAACATGCTGCAAAACATTGTTTTTGCAGCATGTTTGTCCTTCATATAGTATGAGGTCCCGGGTCAAGGCCGCCAGGACAGAGCTGACGATCTGATTGACTCATATCTGATAATATCTTCTATCAGGTATTCGCTCTTTTTTCATTTACAACAAATATCCGTCCTTTTCTTATTATTTATATATTTGTTTTCTAAAAACCAATCGTTCGATAGCCGTCCTCTATTCATTCGACAGTTATCGAACGAATGGATGACAGCCGTTGAACAAGTAGAGAACAGCTATCGAACGATTAGTTTTTAGTGAGAAAAGAATTTGTTACTTTAAAATAACACCATATAATCTATGAGCGCACAGTATGACCTGTATGAAACACCTTCACCTAAAGGAAAAGAGACAAGAAATCACTGCACGCCCGCATTTATCCTAAAAATGTGGCTAAAGCCGAAAAAGAGAAACATCTTGTAAACCGTCAGTTAAAACTGACGACAAATGAACCTGTTATGGTGAAGTCCTATAATGGTGAAGCCTGATATAAACGCAAAAAAGGCCATCTTCACAGACAGCCAATCTTCATTGTTAACCTTAAATCTAATACCATGAAAAACACAGTGCAAATATAGAGGTTTTATGTTATTCAGCATAATTTCCGCGAGAAAAATGCTTTATCTTAACATTGTTTAGCTAAAACATGCTCTACAACATAAAAAAAGAAAGGGACATCCGAAACCGGACATCCCCTCTCATCACCATACCTCTTATAATATTATTTACCGAAACGTTCTTTCAGTTTAGCGATCATGTCACGAGTCATTGTATCCAGATCGTAAGTAGGTTTCCAATCCCATTCTTCACGTGCACAAGTATCGTCCAGTGAATTAGGCCATGATTCAGCGATTGCCTGACGCAACGGATCGACCTTGTACTCCATCTGCAATTCAGGAATATATTTCTTGATGTTGTTTGCGATAATTTCCGGATCGAAGCTCATAGAAGCAATGTTGAATGAGTTACGATGTACCAAACGAGTCGGGTCAGCCTCCATGATCTGGATAGCAGCATGCAAAGCGTCCGGCATGTACATCATATCCATAAATGTACCGGCAGCAATCGGACATTCGAACTTTTCACCCTTTACAGCTGAATAATAAATATCCACGGCATAGTCAGTCGTACCACCACCCGGAGGAGTTACATAAGAAATCAATCCCGGGAAACGAACCGAACGGGTATCGACACCGAAACGGATGTTATAATAGTCGCTCAACAACTCACCGGAAACTTTAGTAACACCGTACATCGTACGCGGGTTACGGATCGTATCCTGCGGAGTTTTGTCTTTCGGAGTGTTGTTACCGAATACACCGATAGAACTCGGAGTAAATACGGCACAATGCATTTCGCGAGCCACTTCCAAAACGTTAAACAAACCACCCATACCGATCTTCCATGCCAACTGAGGCTTTGCTTCAGCTACGGCAGACAGTAATGCTGCCAGGTTATAGATCGTGTCGATTTTATATTTGGACACTGTTTCAGCGATCTGCTGTTCATTTGTTATATCAACAAGTGCAGAAGGTCCTGATTCCAATAGTTCACCTTTGGGTTCCGCACCGGAAATATAACCTGCTACAATGTCACCATTGTAACGTTTTCTCAACTCCATGGTTAACTCTGAGCCGATCTGACCGGTAGAACCGATAATTAATACATTTTTCATTGCGTTTCTATTGTTCTTTTAAGTTTTTTCTGCGACAAAGGTATAGAGAATAAAATTGTTCTTGCACGATTTTCTTGTGTTTTTTCATGCTAATATTCAAAAAAAAATATGACCTTTGCTTCATCAGTTGACAGTTGACTATTAACAGTTGACAGTTCTTTGTAACAAAAACGAACTAACTGTCACTTTCCACTTTCAACTGTTAACGAAATTGTCTACTTGATTCAAAAATACTAACAAAAAACAAAGTTATGTACGGTAAACTGAAAGATTTCCTTACACAGGAACTGGCTAACATCAAAGCAGCCGGATTGTACAAAAACGAGCGTATTATTACTACGCCTCAAAGAGCCGACATTAAAGTAAATGCCGGAAGTGATGTTTTAAACTTCTGTGCCAACAATTACCTTGGTCTGTCAGACAACCAACGTCTGATCAAAGCTGCAAAAGATGCTATGGATACTCACGGATACGGAATGTCGTCCGTTCGTTTCATCTGCGGAACACAGGATTTGCACAAACAACTGGAAGCTGCTATTTCCGATTATTTCAAAACGGAAGATACTATTCTGTATGCTGCTTGTTTCGATGCAAACGGAGGTTTGTTCGAACCGTTGTTCGGCGAAGAAGATGCTATCATCTCCGACTCACTGAACCACGCTTCTATCATCGACGGTGTACGTTTGTGTAAAGCAAAACGTTATCGTTATGCAAACGCCGATATGGCAGATCTGGAACGTTGTCTGCAGGAAGCTCAGGCTCAGCGTCACCGCATCATTGCAACAGACGGCGTGTTCTCTATGGACGGCAATGTTGCTCCGATGGATAAGATCTGCGAACTGGCAGAAAAATATGATGCACTGGTAATGGTTGACGAATCTCACTCTGCCGGTGTTGTCGGTCCGACTGGCCACGGTGTGGCAGAACAATATAATGTATATGGAAAAGTAGACATCTTTACAGGTACATTAGGAAAAGCATTCGGTGGTGCAATGGGTGGTTTCACTACAGGTAAAAAAGAAATTATCGACATGCTTCGCCAGCGTTCACGTCCTTATCTGTTCTCTAACTCGGTAGCACCTGCTATTGTCGGAGCTAGTCTGGAAATGTTCAAGATGCTGAAAGAAAGCGATGCACTGCATACCAAGTTGATGGGTAACGTATCTTATTTCCGCGATAAGATGCTGGCTGCCGGCTTCGATATCAAACCGACTCAGTCTGCTATCTGCGCAGTTATGTTGTACGATGCTAAATTATCTCAGGATTTTGCTGCCAAGATGCAGGAAGAAGGAATCTATGTAACAGGATTCTATTATCCGGTAGTTCCGAAAGATCAGGCACGTATCCGCGTTCAGTTGTCTGCCGGACATGAAAAAGAACATCTGGACAAGGCGATCGCTGCATTTATCAAAGTTGGTAAAGAGTTGAACGTTATCAAATAATAAATAAAAAAAGAAGCGGGACATCAGATGTTACCGCTTCTTTTCTTTCTAAAACAATCTATTAACCTATAAATATACGCGTTTTCAATAATTATTATCTTCCTCGCCATCCACGAGGTTGTTCAGTTCAAACTCCAGACTTACCAGGTCTTTCTTCCACGAACTCAAAATATGGGAAGGAGTATCCTTCGAAGCTTTATCTATCTTTGCCTGAATATTGGAAACTTCCAACTCCAGCCTTTCTCGTCTGTTCATATCTCTTATTATTTATCGCCTGTTTAACAATCTCTCAATTATTAAACAACGGTGCGGAGCAATATGTTTATGATAACCCGGAAAGATTTCCTATCTTTGTGATCCAAAATAATCGACAATAATTTATGCAGCTTAGTAACTATCACAGTCATTGTACATTCTGTGACGGGCGTAGTACGCCTGAAGACTTTGTCAAGTTCGCTATATCCCATGGATTCCGGGCGTATGGATTTTCATCGCATTCCCCCCTGCCCTTCGAAACATTCTGGAATATGTCGAAAGATGATATGCCCGAATATCTGGCAGAAATAAACCGGCTGAAAGCTAAATATAGTGACCGGCTGGAAATATATACAGCTCTGGAGATCGACTATCTGGATGAAACTTATAATCCTTCCATCGCCTATTTCCAGGAGTTACCGTTGGATTACCGCATCGGCTCCATTCATTTTCTTCCTGTTTCGGAACATTTGAGTGAAGAGAATATGGTCTGCATCGACGGCTCTTTTACGGATTATAAAGCAGCCCTCGATCGATATTTCGATGGTGATATCCGTAAGTTGGTGACCCGCTATTTCGATTCTACCCTAAAGATGATCCAGGCAGGAGGAATCGATATTGTTGGGCATATGGATAAAATCTATATGAACGGACACAAATGCGAAAGCTTCTCTTTTGATGCGGACTGGTATCAGAAACCGTTCAGGGCTACTCTCGATCTGATCGCTGAAAAAGGATTGATGGTAGAAGTAAACACCAAGAACCTGGTTAAGAAACAGCAGATATTCCCCCGGAAAGAATACCTCGGATTACTGAAAGAGATGAATATCCCGGTAATGGTCAATTCTGATTGCCATTATCCCGATCTGGTGAATGACGGACGGGAAGAAGCATTTAATATACTAAAAGAACTCGGTTTCAAAGCTACCCGCGAACTGGTGAAAGGGAAATGGGAAGATATACCTGTTATTTCTGACTAATGGTTCAATAATTATAACTGAAAGTTCCCGACTATATACGACACCGATATTGACTATTTGTACAGAATAGACAAAGTAAAATCCTCTAACAAGTTTGCTGAAATTTATTCCAATAAACTTATTAGAGGATTTTATTTTATCGGGCAGAATTAGCTCAATCAGACAACGGATTCAAGTCATTCATTCTTTTATAAATATGTTGATTTTCCTTTGTAGACGGATTAAGCATAACAGGGATTGGCAACTGATAAGTTTCAACCAATCGGTCTATTTGTTCTACTTTCACGGCATTCCGGTCAAACATGATATCAAAATCAAATACCATTTTACCCGGACAATCGACTAAAAAATTAACTACCCATACATTATTATATAGCATAGCATAAAGATCCTTATTTTCCGGAGCTGTTTTAATTCGCGAACAAAAATGATGTCCTCCGAAATTTATTAAAGGAGTTGAAACAGAAGACCAAATTCGACTTCCATCCTTTGCCCCATATTTAACCCAGTTGTCTGTAACGAAAAAGTCTTTACAGGAATTAGGCAAATGGTCTTCATAAGGGACAAAAGGTACTCCCCCATTTGTCGCTAACAATTGATCGGCTTCTTTGGGAAAAGGAAATCTAAGATAAAAGATTTCCGGATCTTCTGAAGAAATTCTGTCAAATACAAAATTAATGTGTATACGCGGAATTTCTTTAAATATCTCAGCCGTACGTACCATACCTTTTACCCTGGGGTGATTGAGCGGTTGAGAAATTAACCAACTATGAGGTGTTTCAGTTATAGTTGCTTTTCCCGCAGCCGAAGCCCAAAGCTCACTTGTTATGTCCTTTACCTTCGTACTTCTGGCACTATCATCCAAATGTATGTACTCACCTAACGACCAGCGGTTTGAATCTTTGATATCCAATGTCATAAAATCAGCCAGACCTTCTGTGAATAATGGTTGATTCATTCCTTTCCAAATAGCAGAAGTGATCCAGTTGTTTGCATCGAATGTTAGTACCGGCAGATCTGATACCGTTTTTTCTACAATAGACTCTTCCTTCTGTAAATGAAAATATTTATAACTTTCCGGCTGAAAATTTTCTATCCAGAAACGTGTACCCTTTTCATTATGCAAAGGAATAATCTGTCCCGTCTCCACTTCTTTCACTGATTTATAATCTATCCCTCTGAAGCCATATTCTTCAAGAACAACCCAACCAGTATAGGGTGTTTTGCCAGTATTAGCAACATATAAACCTCCATCCTTCAGAGAATAAGCAGTTCTTAACTGGCGGGCAAGAAGCCACTTGGCTCTCTCCAAAGGATGATATGCAAATGTTCCCTTTTCGTTTAACTGTCCCATATTAAATAAGCTGTATGGATTACTAGATGTCTCATTGGAGGCAAATGTATGTTCGTAATAACGGCATAACATACGATTGATCTCTTTAACTTCCTGGTTTACTCCATCTTTACTATTTCCCCATACAGGTGATTCGGCTGCTTTAACAAAAAGTTTTGCTTGTCGAGCCGCTTGAAGCTCCCTGGGAGATGCCGCCAGGCCAAAGGACCACCAGTCCTGCCATTCACCGGACAACGTTTCTATCTGATTGCCGGCTTCTTTCTCAATCCTCTCCATTGCATTTGCTGCTGTTGTCAGATTCAGATATGGCTTCAGTCCCAGTTCATTCCATTTTTTCACGAAAGGAAGCAATTCAGCTGTAGGCCCGTCATTATCCATCCTCCACTGGTTCGTGAAAGAAATCGTTATAAAATCATAGGAATATCCTTTTTTCCTTAATTCCTCAATACGCTCAATGCACCTTTTATTCGCTTTTCTCACAGAGGTCTCATCGGCATTCAGCATATCTCCCTGACGAGGCCATGAAAACTGGGTTTCATTAGCCTGGTGTTGTCCCATACGCCACTCCTTATCTGCAAAAAACACATATCCTTCCCAATAAGGATATCCGGCCCACACCAATAATTTCCGGTTATCCGGCATTTTCCACCAAAAGGCTGTAGGCAATTTAAACGGCGATCCTCCCCAATGTGGATTGATACCGGTCCAAATGTACCGGATACCTTTATCCAGCAACCGTTTTGCTGCCGCACGCGGAAAACCGTTTACATCATGTTGCATACCTATCTGTGGAGTTATGGCGCTATCCAGTTCCTTCGGGATCCAGTCAAACATCTCATCCCACAAATTACTATTGATAAACGGAGCAATATGGAAAGGCATGTTATTCACTGCTATCTGTCCGTTCTTTATCATTTTCAGCATATCCTTTCTGCGTGAGGCGGAAGCCTCTTTCCACCATAAATAGAAAGGATCCAGCGCTTCGGCTGTCCACGTAAAACGTTCTCCGGGTTTATTATGCTGACTTTCCAAAGCCAAATCCAATGCTACATCGAGATATCTTTTATGTAAATCCACCGCTATTACAGGATGATCTGTATACCCATAATCTGTATGAGTACAGTGTACTATATCTACGTACTTAATACCTAGGGTATCCCGCTTGTTGTCGGATATATCGCTTTTCAGAGTAGCCTGCGCACAAAATGCGCAGGACAACACTGATAATACAATCAAAACATGTTTCATGTAAATACAAATTAAAATATGAATTACTATTTTATATCCGTTGCCCCTTGGTTGGCAACCATAGGCCAACCCGGATTTTGATAAATAGGCGAGTTAGAAACATCACCTCCTCCGGCAGAAATCATAAAATGCTGCATTGCAATCGGATATAAATAATGAGCCATCGTCCATTTATACCCGTCAATTGCCAACGACTTCGAATTTATCTCATAAGGTCTCAGATATTTGCTTAACTCAGGAGAAGACACATTCGCATTGGCCAAATCGCGTCCATAGATCAATTGACTAGTACCATTCTTGTCTTTATACCAGTCTTGCATGGTGCCCCATAATTTAAAACCCTCTATATGGTAAGGAGTGGTCATCATCTGATCCATTGCTCTCCATCTTTTCAAATCCATAAAGCGTAAAGCTTCAGCCATTAACTCACACCGACGTTCACGGCGGATATTATATAATGTAGCATCGATCAGAGATCCGGCGGAATAAGCTCCCCAGTCGTTTTTAGCTTCTTCCGCCATATTAGTTGCCGCAATTGTCAAATTATAATCTTCGTTTACATTTGCCCGGCGACGGATTGCCTTCCAATAGGCCGATGCCGTATTATCGATCGATCCGGTCTTTTCATAACAAGCTTCAATATAATTCAAATAAGCTTCTACTCCCCTAAAAGTAATAGAACCGGTAAAACCACCTCCGTTTACACATTGAGCCTGATCGAAACTACCCCCTTTTCTCAAACTATAGCCTGTAGAATAAGTTCCTTCAGCCGATGGTTTCAATATTTCAGGATAAGGTTCAATAGGTATGGCGAAATCGCCTTCACTGGATTCATAAAGGATATTTTTCTGACCCGGTTCTTTTAAGAATAATGTCAACCGGTCGTCTCTATCCTTACGTACATCGAATATTGTTTCATCTCCCGCATATCCCGAACCGGAAACATATACAGGTAATCCGTTATTCATCAAAAAGCCATCAACCATTCCACGTGTCAATCCAATGCCATAGTTTCCATGTTGTGCATCTACCGGAACATTATGTGTGACTCCCAGCCCTTTATTATATTGCCGCCAGAGGAGCACCTCGCTGTAACCTGACATGTCTACATCGCTAAACATCTCTACGTAAGGGTTTATCGGGTCGGTAACGCTTTGTTGCAAAATTCCATTATTAGAAACCAGTTGAACATTGTCAGCCACAAGTTTTGCCGATTCCATTGCAATACTCAAAAAATAATCTATCTCCGCATCGATATCGCCCGACTGAAAAGTATAAGACGCATTATACTCTTTCTCTTTTCCCGGCCATCCCGGTCCATTAGGAACAAACGCCGTATTTTTAAAATACTTCAACCAAGTACCTTCATAAAGGGCAACTCTTGATTTAAAAAGCAATGCGACTTCTTTAGATATCCTGTTTTTATTTTTATCCAGATTATTAGCCATTAATACAATGGCAGAATCCAGGTCTGAAATAATAAAACGGGCAACTTCCGTATGAGGAGCACGTTTACTGGCCTCTACCAAAGGCTCCATCTGATCAGGAAGCACATCCCGGATAATCGGATAATCACCAAACAATTGCATTCTTTTAAAATATTCGTGAGCCCGCAGGAAATAAATTTCACCAATATAATGGTTGATATACTCTTTATTCCCTGTTATTTCTCCGGATTTCCATTTAGGTAATACATTTCCCAGAAAATAGTTACAGCTATATATCACACTGAAGTTCCAGTTATTGGCATCATTCTGCTCTACCTTCCATTGTCCCGGAACATACTTGTTATCGTATGTCTTACTTGCCATATTATCAGTATTCCTATCTTCCCCGAAAGAGCCATATCCTCCACTATGAGAAGGAAGAACCGTCGGATACAAGCCATTGGCATAAGCTGCTAACTGGGATTCTTCCGTCAGATACTTTTCTGGCGTCACCAAAGATAAAGGAGACTGATCCAGATAATCATTACAAGACGCTAGAGTGGTTGTCAATACAATAGAGAAGACAGACCTTATTATATTATTTATTTGTTTCATGGTTTTCTACAAATTACAAATTAACACTCAGACCCAAAGAGATGGTTTTAGATAACGGATACACACTACCACTGTAACTATCTCCATTCTTCCAACCTCCATCAATTGTTTCAGGGTCAAATATTTTACTCATCCGGGTTCCGGTCCAAAGATTCTCTCCCGATATATAAAAACGTAGTTTACTTATATGAATCCTCTCTGTTAACGAGTTAGGCAATGTATAGCCAATTTGTAGATTCTTTAAACGAATATAAGAGGCATGTTGCAAATAGCGAGTTTGAGTTTGCAGATTCTTCCCATTACCAAAATTAGGTCTGGGATAATACGAATCCAAATTTTGACCTAATGGATGATCTGCGCTCAAACGAAAATAATCTTCATGCTGAACAAACCCTGTAGATGCCCACTGATTACCAGTAGCCCCCCAGAAGAAATAACTACCCTGGAAATAATCACGTTTCATTATTCCCTGGAAAAATGCTCTGAAGTCAAAACCTTTCCAGTCAGCATTCAGATCGATACCAAATTGATAACGAGGGGTCGAGTTTCCTATCTTTTTCAAATCACCATGACTATTCAGGGTATTTGCTCCGTTATCTATTTTGCCGTCTCCATTAATATCGGCAAACATTATATCGCCAGCCTCCCATTTATTACCCAATGCATCTTGTCCTCCGTTTGGAAGTGAAGCCAGGTAAGTGTCCATTTCTTCCTGCGATTTTGCGATACCGAGAGTTGTATATCCCCATATCTCTCCCATCATTTGTCCGGTACGATACGTATCCAATCTTCCGGTTGTATTCGGATAACGGGTAATCTTTGTCTGAGAATCAGATAATATGAACTTCAGTCCATATCCGAGTCCATTTTTTAAACGGTCTGTCCATGCGATTTCAAAATCAAAACCATAGGTTCTTAAGTCTGTATTATTCGCTTTCGGGACAGCCGTACCTAAACTGACCGGTAGCTCAGGAGCCGGACCAACCATATCCAAAGTATTTCTAGTGTAATAATCAAAAGAAGATGTCAGGCGGTTGTTGAATGCACCGATATCCAAACCTATATTCCACGACTTCACTCTTTCCCAGGTTAATAAAGAACTGATAAGTCCCGGAGCCAATGCAGTATTAGGCTTAGCACCGTTAATCAGCCAACTGCCATTATTTGCCTTTACATCCATAATCTGATAAGTAGGATACCACGAACTCGTATTTTGATTTCCCAATTCGCCATAAGAGCCTCTCAGCTTCAATGTCCCCACATAGTCAGCCAAAGTTTCCCAGAACTGCTCACGAGCGATATTCCATCCCAACGAGAATGAAGGGAATAAATTCCAACGCTGTTCCTGTCGGTAACGGGAAGTTCCATCATACCTTAAATTTACTTCTGCCAGATATTTTCCATTAAAATCATAATTGATACGACCAAAGAAACCTGCAGTTGTCCAACGTTGATATTCACCATTCACAGCAGGTGTCACCATACCTCCGTTACTATCAGTTCCTGTTGTCAGGTCTACTGACGGTAAAGATGGGATAATGATGCCGTCCCGTTGTAATCCGAAAGCCGATTTCCTCATCATTTCAGACTGAAAACCGAACATTCCTTTAAAATTATGTCCCGATGCAAGGGAATGGCTATACTCTGTATAGGCATTTATATTCATGTAGTTTTCTTTCAGTTGATCCTCATGCACATTCGATGCTGTCTGATACAAATAAGGTTCACCGTTCACATCATGATTAAACAATTGCTGACTATCCCAATGACGATTAGCTGATTTAATTCGGTAATTAAAATCAACATACGTTTTCCAGTTCTTTATCGGTTCAATTGTCAATTGTCCCTGTTGGTAAAGATAATCGGTCTGAGTCCGATCCCGTCCGCCATCACGCAATCCTAAAGCCGGTGAAGGAGTAGAATAAAGATATCCGTTAGGGTCATATAAAACCAGGGTAGGCCATCCCTGCCGGGCTACATCCGAAAAGAAGGTCTCGGTCAAAGCAGAAGGACGTCCGAAATCCTCACGTATAAAACGATTACTATAATTCAGGGTAACCCAGTCATTTAACTTAATATTCATTTTAGCAGTTGCAGAATACCGATCATAGGTGTCCTGATTAAATACCATCAGACCATTTTGATCCAGATAGTTAAGCGAAGCATAATAATTAATACGTTCACTACCGCCATTTACGCTAAAATTATGTTCCTGTGAAAAAGTCCAGTCTCTATATAAAGCTTTATACCAATCCACATTATCATTACCATCAGAATATCCATCAGCCCAATACTGAGGATTGGTAGGACGGGGAATAGTAGAATTGGTTATTTTACCCTGCTGATAATCAAGAATACGCTGAAGGTGATCCGGAGAGAATTGCGGTTGTTGCCCATTATTAGTACATGCATCATTAAAATAAAGAGCAAATGTATACGAATCCATCATCTCTGGAAGCATTGTCGGTTGATTCCAACGGAAACTATTGTTATAGTTAATTACAGGTTTACCGGTTTTACCCGTTTTTGTCGTTACCAAAATAACACCGAACGGGGCACGCGAACCATAAACCGAAGAAGCAGCAGCATCCTTCAAGACGGATATATTCTCTATATCCTGAGGATTGATAGCATTAATATCCCCTTCCATCCCATCGATAAGGATAAGAGGTCCTCCCGTTGAACCATCTCCAATAGTAGCCGTTCCACGAATATTTATACTGGCCCTGTTCTCCAATCCTCCATTATTCTGTACGATCTGTAAACCGGGAACCATTCCTTGCAATGCCTGGGCGGCAGTCATTACAGGCCGTGCTTCCAAAGCTTCTGCATTTACCGTACCAACAGCACCTGTCAAGTTCACTTTTTTCTGAGTACCAAACCCGATAACTACCACTTCATCCAGCTTTTGTGTATCTTCTTCCAGCATTATTGAAAAAGTGCGTCGTGAACCAACTGGAACTTGCTGCTTGGAGTAACCGATATAAGAAACAATTAATACGGCATCTTGACCAGGCACCTTTAAATTAAAATGCCCATCCATATCGGTTACAGTTCCGCTGTTCGATCCTTGAATGACAATACTTACTCCAATCAGAGGTTCTCCTTTACTGTCAGTTACCGTACCTGAGATTTCCGAATCCTGCTGATGTACGACAGGAGATGCCTTGGGCATAATAACAATCCTGTTATTATCCAGAATCTTATAAGTTACCGGGGAACTTGAAAACAAAAAATTAAGAATATCTTCCATCTTCTTGTCTTTCACATTGAGAGAGACCTTTCTTTCTAAATCAAGAAACTGATCATTATAAAAAAAACGGAATTCACTCTGACTCTCTAACTTATCAAACATTTCCTTCACTGTGATATCCACATAGTTCACAGTAAATTTCGTATTCTGCGAATATACAGAAGCCGAAACACCCATAATAAATATCAAATTGAACACTAGAAATAACTTCATTATGCGCAATTGTTTTTTTTGTTCAATGCTTTTCATATATTTGTAATAGTTTTAAGTTTGACTTACCGGCTTATGACTAGTACTCCGGAAGTCAGATTCATAAATTAAATTTTGGGTGTGAAAGGTCTGCCAACCTTTCATGCCCACTTTTTTTCACATTCATACATTCCCCATAGGCAGTCCTCCTTTATTTTATTGTTTAATTAATTTCTCAAATTTCTCCTGTTGTTTCAGGTTCATCTTTATAATCACTTGTCCATTATCCATAGAATAGTCAATAGGAGATGTTAGTTTCACCATATCCAAAACTTCTTCAAGAGTTTCATCTACAATTGTTCCGCTAAATGTATGTTGTTGCAATTTATCTGCCGGATAAGTAAGAGTTACATGGTACCGGCTTTCCAGCATTTTAAAGAAATTCCCCAATGGTTCTTTTCTTATAGTCCATCGGGATTCTTTCCAGGTAGTATATTGAGCTGAAGGAGCATTCTCTACCGTAAAGTGATTCTCCCCTTTCAGATAGGAAGCAACCTGGTTGGGAGTCAATGTGACTGAAGTGACTTCTTTTCCATCGACAGAGTGAGCCGTTAACAACACGGATCCCTCCTCCAATGCTGTTTCCACTTTATTATCTTCCGGATACGACCTGACATTAAACATAGTACCTAAAGCCTGAACTGTGATTCCGGAAGTATGAACAATAAAAGGCAATTCCCTATTTTTTGCCACAACGAAATAAGCTTCCCCTTCCAGTTGAATATCACGTTCGCTTACACCATAATTCTTTGAATACCGGACATTCGATCCGGAGTTAAGCCATATACGCGTACTGTCAGGCAATGTTATATAGGCTTTGGATTTATCGGGAGTCGACATTTCGACCAGCATTGTAACATCGGAGGTATCTTTTTCCCAATAACCTTTACTGATAATACCTAACGAAAATGCCAGAATTAGCATCGCTGCTATTCGCAGCCAGGGTTTCAGGCGGATAATAGAAAATACCGGAGTTTTCTTCTTTACAGAAATTGCTTGCAACACATTCGTCCAGGCCTCATTGGCATCAAAATCCGGTTTATCTTTCAAAATGGAGGATACTTGCCAGATTCCACTTATTTCTTTCACTAGATTCCGGTGCTCCGGAGCTTCCTTCATCCAATGCTCTAAACGGTCTCTGTCCTTTCCGGAAAGAGTACCTGACAGATAATCGATCAATAACTGTTTGATGTGATCCGGTATATTATTTTTATCTTCCATGTCTATTCTATATGATGCGCACATATTTGTTGTGCTCTATATAGAATGACACACATTTTTTATTCCGGTTTACAAAGAGATGGATTATTTTTACAAAAAAGGATGAATTATTAAAATAAGATATGGAAAATAGTCTGACAGCTCCTTCCTCAATTTAGTTAAAGACCTAAATATTTGCGACTTAACAGCACCCACCGATAAGTTAAGTTTTTTAGCAATTTCTTCATTCGAATAGTTTTCAATCCTACTAAGAATAAATATTTCACGGCATTGGGGAGGAAGAGTTTCCACTACTTTTTTTATTTTTTCATCCAACTCCCCCACCAGAAGAAGATCCATAGGGTAATCGTCGGAAACTGGATGATATGATGCATTTTCATCAGAGAGTATAATATCCAAATCAGAAGAAATCATTTCTGTCTTCTTCTTTTCCCTCTGTAAATAATTGATGCAATGATTACGAACGCTTTTGTATAAATATCCATCCAGGGATATCTCTATTCTTAAATCAGTACGTTTCTCCCATAAATTGATAAAAACATCATTCACAATGAGTTTTACCTGTTCCGAATCATGAATATAACCATTAGCGTAAATACATAAACGATTATAATAAGTCTTGAATACAATTTCGAAAGATTTAATATCCCCCGATCGAATTGATTCAATCATATAAGAAGCAAGTTTATCCATTCGCTCAATTAAATTTATAAGGTAACAAACGATCTCCTGAGTATAAAAAAGTAAACAAACTTACACAATACTTTCTTTATACCAAAAGTGACACCTGATTATAATCGCGGCATCACTTTTGAAACTATTGAAACTTATGGCAAAACAAAAACGAATATCATTCTTTCTTTTTTCTCTTATACAAGAAAGAATTCCATCGCTCCTCGGTATGATCCTGGCGGAACATCTCGTACCGTGCCATCGTAAAGAGTAGATCGGACAAGCGATTGGTAAATTGAAGGATAATCTCTTCAACGGGATCTTGCCTGTTCAACGTCCACAAACGACGTTCGGCACGACGGACAATCGTACGGGCCAGTTGCAGATGGGCGGAGATCAATGTTCCTCCCGGAAGGATGAAAAATCCGTTATCTTCCATCTGTGCTGTCAGGGCATCTATCTGCTGCTCACAGAAAGACACCAGGTCTTCCGAAAGACTGTTCGGATTCTTATCACGGATAGCCGACGGGGTCGCTACATGCGACATTACTACCATCAGTTCCCGTTGTATCTTACCCAAGACATCCTGCCATTCATGTTCAGAAGGCAATAAAGCCCGCACGATACCGATTTGTGCATTTACTTCATCGAGTGTACCGTTCGCTTCGATACGGATATCGTCTTTGTCTACCCGTTCGCCGCCGTGGATACCGGTACGGCCTTTATCTCCTCCTCTGGTATAAATTCTCATATTACTTCTTCGTTGTATCTTTCTTTTCTTCTTTTTCTTCCGGATGGATGATTCCTTTTACAGTGTCACCGATAGGCAATTTATCCAATACGCCCAGACTCGGAGCCACTGTTTTAACTAACTGATTCAGGAAATTACCGGTTGTACCCTGACCACCGTCAAAGACAGTGATATCACCCAGCTGTATATGTTCGAAAGCTTTCACCTGCTCACCAGCTATTTCTTTCCACTGATCCACCATCTTATACTGGATAGCGATAGCCGGATTCGATTCGGCAGCCTCAACCATCGCCTTGAAACCATCGGCTTCAGCAAGCAACGATTTCTTTTTACCTTCGGCTTCGGCTTCCAGTTTCATCTGGATAGCTCTTGCTTCGGCTTCGGCCTGTGCCAATGTTGCCTTTGCTTTCGCTTCAGCTTCACGGATCATCTTTTCGGCAACAGCTTCAGCTTGCAGGATCGCTTCCTGACGGGCAATCTCAGCCGGCACGATCTTTTGTGCTTTCAGGGCAGATTCTACCTTTTTGGCTTTCGCTTCTTCCACTTCACGTTGTGCAATTTCGCGGGCAGCCTGTACAGAGGCTTCCGATTTGGCTGCTGCTTCACCGGCCTGTTTATTGGCTTCCGCCTGAGTTACGGCAAGTTCGGCATCCGACTTCGCCACTTCCTTGTTTGCTTCGTTTCGTCCTACGGCTGCTTTTCTTCCGGCATCGGCTTTCTTGATTTCCATATCGGAATTCAATTCAGCCACGCGGCTTTCCTTATCAGTGTTCGCTCTTTCGATATTGATATTCTTATCGGCTTCGGCACGGGCAACCTGCGATTCCTTTTCTGCATTGGCTACGGCAACCTGTGCGATACGCTCCTTATCGGCATTAGCCACAGAAATTTCCTGTTGTTTCTTGGTTTCAGCAATCGCAATATCCTGATCTTTGCGCGTCTCGGCAACAGTCGTTTCACGTTCACGGATCTGGTTGGCAATCTTGATGGCACCCAGCTTTTCCTGTTCTTCGATATTTGCCTGGGCTTCGTTCAAAGCCTTGCTTTCCGCTTCTTTACCGAGGTTAACGATATAGTTGGCGGCATCACGGATATCACTGATGTTGATGTTCATCAGGTAAAGACCGAATTTGCGCAGCTCCGTATCGATATTGTCGCGTACCTTAGACAGGAATTTATCACGGTCGGAGTTCAGTTCCTCGATTGTCATGTCGGCAATAACCAAACGCATCTGACCGTACACGACATCGGTAATAAGGTTCTGTTTATCTTCCGGTTGCAACCCCAACAGACGTTCGGCCGCATTCTGCATCACTTCGGGGTCGGTACTGATCGCCACCGTAATGGTTGTCGGAACATCCACACGGATATTTTGGGCAGACAAGGCTCCGGTCAGTTTGCAGTCTATCTGAAGAGGTTTCATGGAAAGGAACTCATAACCCTGAATGATAGGCCAAACGAAAGCGGCACCACCATGATAAAGTTTAGCGGATTTCTCACCGGATGTCTTACCATACACTACCAGCACTTCATCACTCTTACATTTACGATACCGGGATAATATTCCGATAAAAGAAAGGATGATAACCACTACCAGAATGGCTACCATAATTAACATTTCCTGTGTCATAACTTAATCCTTGAGTTTGTTATTGTATATAAATTGTTCCTGATTCTACTTTGCAGATAATCGTACGGTCTCCGGTCTGATACTTCTTTCCTTCCAGGGAACGAACTTCCACCTCACGCAAGGCTCCATTCTGAGCTACCTGCACGAAATAACGAACACCGTCTTGTGCATAAATCGAACATTCACGACCTACAAGGGCTTCCGTCTTCTCCGGTTTATTCTCTTTCTGAAGCTGATAGGCTTTTTTATAAAGGAACCATAAGACGAAAACGAAAGCCAATCCGATCAGTATACCGATCAGGAAAGTCGATATGGATGTACTTTTAGCAATATACATATACCAACCGAAGCCGATACAAAAATGAGTAAAACCTTTGAATGATACGGCACTACTAAGATCTGCATCGATATCCGTATCTGTATCCAGGTCACCGAAAAAGATAGACATGATAAACTGTATCAGAAATATAGCTGAAGCAACTATTGCGATACCGAGAAAAATAGTATTGACCATGGTATGAATTATTAGTGTTCACGAAAATAAGGATTATTTCGATAAAACCGGCATATATAATAAAAATATGTATGTTTGCAGTAAATTATTAAGACTACCTTATGCAAACAATCATAGAAACAGTACAACAGGCACTCATTGAAAACATAGACGAAAAGACTCGTGACAATGCCCAGAACTTCTTCAAAGAAAAGATCCTGTATCATGGCGTAAAGGTTCCTCTTGTCAACAAGATCAGTAAAGAACTTTTCACGTCGATCAAAGAACTTCCTAAGAACGAAATCTTTTCTTTATGTGAAGCACTGTGGGAATCCGGTTATTCGGAGGAATCATACATTGCATGTAACTGGTCTTACTATATTCATACACAATACCAACCGGAAGACTTCATCGTATTTGAAAAATGGGTAAACTCGTATGTCAACAATTGGGCATCCTGCGACACATTATGCAATCATACGGTCGGGACATTCCTTGAAATGTATCCGGACTATATATCCCGATTGAAAGAATGGGCACGGTCGGATAACCGCTGGACCAAACGTGCGGCTGCCGTTACCCTGATTATTCCTGCCAGGAAAGGGATGTTCCTGCAAGATATTTTCGAGATCGCAGATATTCTTCTTTACGACCCGGACGATCTGGTACAAAAAGGATATGGCTGGATGCTGAAAGCTGCCAGCGAAGCTCATCAGGAAGAGGTATTCGATTATGTGATGTCGAAAAAAGCAACTATGCCCCGTACCTCATTAAGATATGCCATCGAGAAAATGCCCAAAGAACTGAAAGTACAGGCTATGGCTAAATAAGTCCGTTCAAATAGTCTATAAACCATTTATTATTCGTATTGTCACCCCAATACAGGTGTGTATAACCTGCCAGCACGTTCTTATACCTGTAAAGTGGAGTATCGACAGAGACTCCTTTTGCCGTTTGCGCGGTAGCAACTGAAGCAAGATGTTCTTCGCAGGGCAAGACACGGGAATAATGAAATTCATGTCCTTTCATTGTATAGTCTTTATAATGTAAGGTACGATATCCCAGGCGAAGCTTCATCTGTTCCATAGTGGCCGACTGATTGAACAGGCCAACCATCGGGTAAGCAGTTCCTTCTATCGATCTTATCTCATTACATAAATACATCATTCCGCCACATTCCGCCAACAGCCTCCCTCCTGCTTCCACATATTGTCGGATTGACCGGAGCATTGACTGGTTGGAAGACAACTCAGATAAATATAATTCAGGATATCCTCCGGGTAAATAGACAAAATCAGACGCCGGCAATGTCGTATCTTTCAGAGGACTGAAAAAGGTAACCTTACCTAATCGATGCAACAACCGGATATTCTCTTCATAAGCAAAATTGAAAGCGGCATCCCTGGCAATCGATATTCTTAAGGAAGGCAGCGTATTTTCCCCTGATTGAGTAAGAAGATGAGAAGCCGATGAATCAGACTGATAAGCCGTCAGCTCCAAAAGCCGGTCTATATCGACATGCTTTTCCACCAAATCTGCTACACGATCGGCAAACGTATCGAAACAAAATGCCTCATCCAATGATAAACCTAAATGGCGACTGGGAATCTCTACATCCGCTTGTTTAGGAAGATATCCTAACGCTTCCACCCCGGCATCGAGACATGCCTGCTTCAGAAAAGAATAATGATTCTCCGAAGCGACAAAATTGAAAACCGCACCAACCAGATTAAGTTCTTTATGGAAGTTTTTGAATCCATATAATAATGGAGCGACAGAGTAAGCCGTACTCTTTGCATTGACAATCAGTATGACCGGAATACCCAACAGACCTGCTATTTCAGCACTACTGCCTTTCATTCCGTCGTATCCGTCAAAAAGCCCCATCACTCCTTCGGTCACTGCATAATCGGCTTCGGAAATATAATGCCGATACAGTTCCTTTATATGTTGCTCCGACATCATGAAACTATCCAGATTTACAGAAGGAGAACCGGCGGCCATCTTATGGTGGCGTGTATCGATATAATCCGGTCCGCATTTAAAGGGTCTGACTTCCCCTCCCCGGTTCTTCAATGCCCGAAGTAGTCCGAGTGTAAATGTTGTCTTTCCACTTCCCGAGGAAGCGGCTCCTATTAAAAGGTGCGATTTCATGATCTATAAGATATTTATCAATAATAAAGGAAAGCTTTTATGCTAAGCGAACGATTCTGCCACTAGGATGGCAGAGTCCTGCCACCGTAATGGCAATGTTCTGCCATCCTAGTGGCAGACATTTGCCATCACGGTGGCAAAACAGAATCAACAGCACGAAACACGTGCTTCTTATAAGTTCAATCAGTATTAATACTGCTCTTTTTCGTTCGGAAAATCCTGTGTCTTCACATCCTCGATGTAAGCCTGTACGGCACGAGTGATCTCTTCGCCGATATTAGCATATCTACGAAGGAAGCGCGGAGAGAATCCCATGTTGATACCCAGCATATCATGCATAACCAAAACCTGGCCGTCTACACCTCCACCGGCACCGATGCCGATAATAGGAATAGTCAGCTCAGAAGCGACACGTGCTGCCAACTCTGCCGGAATCTTTTCCAACACGATGGCAAAACAGCCGATCTCTTCCAAAAGGTGAGCATCGTCAATCAGCTTCTGTGCTTCAGCTTCTTCACGGGCACGAACTGTATAAGTACCGAATTTATTGATAGACTGCGGAGTCAAACCCAAATGTCCCATTATAGGTATACCTGCACAAAGGATGCGTTCAATAGATTCTCTTATTTCACTTCCTCCCTCCAGTTTAATACAATCGGCATGTGTTTCCTTCATGACACGGATAGCGGAAGCCAAAGCCTCTTTCGAATTACCCTGATAGGTACCGAAAGGCAGGTCTACTACTACCAATGCACGATTAACGGCTTTCATAACAGATTTACCATGATAAATCATTTGGTCCAGTGTTATAGGAAGCGTTGTTACATTTCCGGCCATCACATTCGATGCAGAATCTCCGACCAGGATAACATCCATACCTGCCTGATCGATCAGTTTAGCCATTGAATAATCGTAAGCTGTCAACATGGATATTTTTTCTCCACGTTGTTTCATTTCCATCAGGCGATGTGTAGTCACCTTTCTTGTATCATCTAAATCCCTCTTTGCAACTGACATAATGCTTTTTTGTTAATTGTTACGGCGGCAAAGTTAAGGATATTCTGTAATAAGCAAGACAAACAATAAAATATTTATGTCGTACAACATATGTTTATTTTTGTTTATCTTTGCGCCCGTTTACATTTAACGTTTAAAATACAAGCAAAGATGAAAAAGTTGATTTTTACTTTGGTGGTTGCATTTATGGCAATCGTCAGTGCTGATGCACAGGTTTATGTAGGTGGTTCTTTCAATCTGACTCACGACAAGAACGCAGATGTCACCAATTTTACTATCGCCCCTGAAGTCGGTTATAACCTGAACAAGACCTGGGCTATCGCTGCAGAAATCGGTTATACTCATTTCAAGAATGGCGAGTTAAAGGCTAACGCATTCAATTTTGCTCCTTATGCACGTTTCTCTTTCTTTGAAAAAGGTATTGTCCGTTTATTCGTGGATGGTGGTGTAGGTGTTTCTACTTATAAAAAAGAAAGCAACGACAGTGTCAACGGCTTTGAAATCGGTATTAAGCCGGGTATCGCTCTTGAGATATGCAAGAACCTTACATTCGTTACTAAATACGGATTTGCAGGTTACCGCGATGATTACAAATATGGCAACAGTACATCCGGTATCAGCTTGAGTTCTGAAGACCTGACATTCGGTTTCCACTACGAATTTTAATCGATCAAGTAACTACGGAAGATGTGTCAAAATAAATAAACCGGACGCAGATGTCGTCTTTTTGGCACATCCTCCTTCTTCCCTCCCCCTACTTCTTCAAAAAATATCCGATTGCCCGAAATATATCATTATATTTGCATCTGCTGAAATATAAGTATACTATGGACAACAGGAAAATCGCTTCAGACTTACTATTCAGAAAAGCTGAAGAAACAGATATCGAACGTATCTGGGTTATTATCGGACAAGCAAAAGAACAAATGCGCCGGCTCAACAGCCACCAATGGGACGAAAGCTATCCGGCTCTCGAAACGATCAGTCAAGACATTAAGATCGGCAACGGTTATGTCTTCTGCAAAGGAAATAAAGTGGTTGCATACGGTGTTATCTCTTTTGACGGAGAACCTGTTTATAAGGATATCGATGGAAAATGGACGAATGAATTACCTTATATGATTGTCCATCGTTTGGCTGTTGCCGACGAAATGAAACGTCAGGGAATGGCTAAACGTTTTATGCTGGAAGCTGAAGAGGTCAGTCGTCAGAAAGGAATCTATAACTTTCGCGTCGACACAAATTACGACAATGAATATATGCTTCACCTGATCGATTCGCTGGGATTCCAATATACAGGAGAAGTTCGTTACAGAGGCAATAATATAAGGAAAGCATTCGAGAAATGTATTTATCCTCATGTCTCGTCTTTCGGTGTTCCGGGTTATACCATCCGTGAAGCTATTTACGAAGATGCCGGAATCATTTTCGATGCAATAGATAAAAATCGTGACGACTTACGGACCTGGCTACCTTTTGTCGATGGCCTGAAAAGTGTTGGCGATGAACAAGACTTCCTTTCCTCTTCGTTACAGGTTCCGTATGAAGAACGGGATATCGTCTATATGATTGAGAAAGGGAAAAGTATTTGCGGACTGATCGGTTTTCATTTCTCAGACCGTGCCAACCATCGTACGGAAATAGGTTATTGGCTACTTCCTGAATACAGAGGAAAAGGTCTTGTGACACGAGCCGTACATCATTTATGCCTGTTAGCTCTCTGTGAAAAAGGATTCAATCGTATTCAAATAAGATGTGCCATAGGCAATACAGCCAGCAATGCCATTCCCCAACGCTTAGGATTCAAACAAGAAGGAACGGAACGCGACGGTGAACTTTTAATAAACGGTGAATACACAGATATTAATGTATATAGCCTTTTGAAAAAGGATATTGCAGAATAAATAATCAAAAACAGAGATATTCAATTTATTTATGGAACAAGAAATTCAATTAAACGATCACAACAAAGCCGAGTATCCACCTATGCACACGGCCGAACATATTCTTAACCAGACGATGGTCCGAATGTTCGGTTGTCCCCGTTCCAGGAACGCCCATATAGAAAGAAAAAAGAGCAAGTGCGATTATGAATTGTCAGAAGCGCCTACTGCTGAAATGATGGCAGAAGTAGAACGACGGATAAACGAAGTGATAGATCAACATCTACCTGTAACAGTCGACTTTATCCCGAAATCGGAAGCCGGTGCCATTGTCGATCTCAGCAAATTACCGGAAGATGCCAGCGAGACACTACGTATCGTTCGTGTTGGAGATTACGATACTTGTGCATGCATTGGCGCCCACGTCGGCAATACCTCCGAAATTGGACGGTTCAAACTGCTTAACTATGATTATGCAGACGGAAGATTACGCCTGCGCTTTAAGCTGGAAGCCGTATAACCAAAAGGTAGATATACAATGAATAAAGAAAGGCTCTCATCCCGACATCGGATAAGAGCCTTTTCTAATTTATCAAATTACCGGGAACGAACTTCTCTCCTCATAAAAGATACATATGATAAAGCGAAACAAACAACCGTCGCCGCAATCAGCCCGGTCAATTGCGGCCAGACAACCATCAGGCTCTGTCCTAAAGGCAACGGACTGGGAATAGCTCCATGAACCTGTTCCATAGTCAACGGCCCCAGACTTCTGACAGAAGGCATCAGCAATGTGGTCGTTGCGTCACTGAACAACTGGCTCGGTGCGAAACGTAACAGATTAAGCATAAAGCGCTGGTAACTGATTATCTGATAATCGCTGGCAAATCCGGAAGGACTGAGTGCTTTTCCTATCAGATTAATGATCATATTATAAAAAACACTGAAAAACAACCAAATTGCCACACAAGCCAATGCAGAAGTCGCCGCCTGACGGAATTGTATGGAAAAGAATATCGACAAATTCAGCCAAAAGGCCACGTAGAAGATACTGACAATAATAAAGAACACCATCCTCAGAAACTCTTCTGCCGTTGGCGGAATACCGATAGCAATCAACCCAAAACCCATCACCAAAAAGCCTAACGAAAACAGCATAATCGCTATCACGATCAAAGCTCCCACAAACTTCGCATTGATCAGATAATCCCGATGAATCGGTTGTGACAGGATACGACTAAGCGTACCCCTGTTTTGCTCCGAATTGATCGCATCGAATCCGAGGGCGATTCCTAACAATGGCCCTAAAAAGCTGATAAATACGACAAAGGAGGGCAACGTCCCATCTGATACGGTAAACAGCTTCAGAAACAGGAATGCATTATCCGGATCATTCGGTTTAATAGAAGCACCGATATTAGTAAGGGCTGTGTACAACGATCCCATACAAGTCAACGCAATTATGACGATCAGAATGATAAACCGCCAACTTCTCACATGGTCGGAGACTTCTTTATTTACGATTACCCAAAAAGGATGATATATTCTATTCATGATCTTTACCTCCTTCGAAATAACGATTATAAATATGTTCGAGCGCATGTTCTTCTTTTTGCAACTCGGCCAACCTGATATCAGCCAGTAGTTTACCACCGCTAAATAACCCGACCCGGTTGCAAACCTGCTGAACCTGATCCAGATGATGGGAAGAGAATAAGACCGTCAAACCGTCCTCATGGCTCAACTGATGAATTAAATCCATAAATTCGCGTACACCGGACGGATCTATTCCCGATGTCGGTTCATCCAAAATAATTACTTCCGGCTCTTTTATCAACACATCCGCCAGTCCCAGACGCTGACGCATACCCCGGGAATATTTCCCGGCTTTCTTCTTTCCTTCATTAGTCAAGCCCACCCTGTCTAGTAGCTGCTCCGCTTTCTGTATCGCTTCGCTTTTAGGAATACCATTCAACTGAGCCGTGTAAACCAGGTTCTCTATTCCGGTCATATCATCATAAAAACCTACGTCTTCGGGTAGGTAACCGACTTTCCTTTTTACCTCTATCGGGTGGGTAGTCGAATCTATACCACAGACCTTTACTGACCCGGAAGTAGGTTCGGTCAGTCCGAGCATCATCAGGATAGTTGTTGATTTACCGGCACCATTAGGGCCAAGCAAACCAAATATATCACCTTTCTCAACAGTGAGATTCAAATCGTTCACTGCCGTAAAACCTCCGTACTTCTTTGTCAAGCCGGTTAGTTCGATAACATGCTGGCACATGGCTTACCTCCTTCCGTATTTGCGGAACAGATAATACACACCACCTAATACTACCACTATAATAAATACACCGACCCATCCCCAAACCATCGGGGTCTTTACGGAGATACGGAAATCTGCAGTAGCATTAACTTCCGGCGTCTTTGCTTCCATTTTTGTAACATAATCGCCCGGAAGCGCCTTTTTGGAAGCCTTTACGATAGCCACCACATTTGTGCTCTGTCCTGCCCCCAGTTTTACGACCTTGGCAGGATCGAAAGAGACTTCCCAGTCTACCGGTTTGCTTGCTGAAAATGTTACATCTTTCAACTCACCGGAACCGTTATTTTTTACTACCAGATCTATCCGCTTGGTATCGCCAGCCGTTATATCCGAACTAAGCAATCCCCTCGGTGTCGTCAGTTCCATTTCATAGGAACCGGTGATGACTACTTCCAGTTCCAAATCGGCAGAAGTAGAACCAGTCGATGCATGAACGGGGATTTTATAAGTTCCTGCTGCTACATTTGCCGGCGGATTGACATCGATCGTTATATTTTGAGTCGCATTCGGTTCCACCTGTGCAGATGTCGCCTGCTTATAATTAGGCTTAAACACCACATTCCAACCTCTTTCCACTTCAGCCGTCAAAGCATAAAGCTGTTGTTCCGCAGTACGGTTCTTAATCGTTGCATTAAAGGTAAAAGTAGATTTGGAGTTACCCTCCATATTCGGTTGAGTTGTTGTAAAATCAGTTTGATAAGTTCCCTGTTTGGAAACAGTGATGGTAAGCGGAAGTTTTGCCATGCCATCGGCCGAAACCGTAAAATTATAAGTACCCTTATTCACTTTCACCGGCACTTCCACTTTCAGGGAAAAATTCTTCTTCTCATCCGGAAGGACCGAAAGCTGGCTGATCGAATATCCTCCGGACTTTACTTCATAACTCCATCCCCGAGGCATTCCCTCGACAGAGATAGCTGCGTTTTTCACTTCGTCACTCTTGTTAATGACGTCAATACTGTAATCGATCGACTCCCCCGGCGGAACCGCTATCTTTGTGTAGGGAGTGTACAACATCACGCTCTTTTCAGAATCATCAGCGTGGACTTTACTACAAGGGATTATCCCCAATAACAGTACAAATAATAGGTTTAAACAGTTAATTTGCATTTTCATAATGATTTTTATAGAGTATACAAAAATGATTACTTATTAGCCGGAGGCAAATATATATACAGAGAGTATTAGATACTTTTAAAAGAATTAAAAAAAAACTATCGTACAAGCATTTTCTTTCCTAATCCAGTAAAGCTCTATTAAGGATGCGATAACAAATGAACCTTTCCTATACATTATATATAGACAACCCTAAAAGAAGCCATTTGTATGCTAAACAGACCGAATTATTCTGCAAATGTAACATTGAAATAAAATATTTTTGTGTAAGTTTGCGAGCGCTAAGAAAGACATTTTATACAGAAATTTAAATACAAGAGTTATGCAATCAATTGACAATTTCAATTTTGCCGGCAAAAAGGCATTTGTAAGAGTTGACTTCAACGTTCCATTGGACGAAAACTTCAACATCACAGACGACACCCGTATTCGTGCCGCTCTTCCTACTCTTAAGAAGATCCTGGCAGACGGTGGCAGTGTAATCATAGGTTCTCACCTGGGTCGTCCGAAAGGCGTTACTGATAAATTTTCACTGAAACATATTTTGGGTCGTGTATCTGAATTACTGGGCGTAGAAGTTCAGTTTGCTAACGACTGTATTGGTGAAGAAGCTGGTGCTAAAGCTGCTGCTCTGCAACCGGGCGAAGCTTTATTGCTGGAAAACCTTCGTTTCTATGCAGAAGAAGAAGGCAAACCCAGAGGTCTGGCAGAAGATGCAACAGACGACGAAAAGAAAGCTGCTAAAAAAGCAGTAAAAGAAAGCCAGAAAGAATTCACAAAGAGATTGGCTTCTTATGCTGACTGCTATGTAAACGATGCATTCGGTACTGCTCACCGCGCTCACGCTTCTACGGCGCTGATCGCTGATTATTTCGATGCTGACCACAAGATGTTCGGTTACCTGATGGAAAAAGAAGTAAAAGCTGTAGAAAAAGTAATGAACGACATCGCTCGTCCGTTTACCGCTATCATGGGTGGTTCTAAAGTTTCTTCTAAAATCGAAATCATCGAAAACCTGCTGAACAAGGTAGACAACCTGATCGTAACAGGTGGTATGACTTATACTTTCACTAAGGCTATGGGCGGCAAGATTGGTAACTCTATCTGCGAAGATGACAAACTGGATCTGGCTCTTGACCTGATGAAGAAAGCAAAAGAAAAAGGTGTAAACCTGGTATTGGCTGTCGACGCTAAGATCGCTGACGCATTCAGCAACGACGCAAATACTAAATTTGCTAACGTTAACGAAATTCCTGACGGATGGGAAGGTCTTGACATCGGTCCTAAGACTATCGAAATCTACGCTGACGTTATCAAGAAATCTAAGACTATCCTTTGGAACGGTCCTACAGGCGTATTCGAATTCGAAAACTTCACTGACGGTTCTCGTGCAGTAGGTAACGCTATCGTTGAAGCTACTAAGAACGGTGCATTCTCTCTTGTTGGTGGTGGCGACTCTGTTGCTTGCGTTAACAAGTTCGGTATTGCAAGCGAAGTATCTTATGTATCTACAGGTGGTGGTGCTTTGCTGGAAGCTATCGAAGGTAAAGTTCTGCCGGGTATCGCTGCTGTTAAAGGCGAACCGTACAAATAAGAATTAATTTTCAATATTATAAAAAGGCAATCTTATTTTAAGGTTGCCTTTTTATTTCTATATTTCGCCCCTAATTCAATCTAACTCGATATACAATGAGAACAACTTATCTTATTTTATGCCTTTTCCTGCTTACGCAAGGTCTTTTTGCCCAGAAACCATGTAAATCGTACAACAGTATTACCGATCTATTAAATGGAAACTATGATACAACATTAAGCGTGATTGTTGAAAAACGGACCAAGAACCAGATATTCATGTCCGGAGGTGCTGACTATAAAATATACAACGGAGATAAAGAGACTGACAAATTAATTAAAACAAAAATTTACGCAATAGAGGTCAATGATTCTCTATACGTAAACTGTCGAAAATTGAAATTCAAAAAACGCGTTATCGGAGCCTGGTTTGCCCCTGCAATAGTCTGTCAGGGAAAAGTTTATTTCTATGCAATCTCGGTTGGTCCGAGTGCTGCTGCAGCATTCGGGGTTATTGGAGGTGCCGTTCAAGCTGCCAATGAAGCCTCTTCCCGCGTTTATTACGAAATGGATCCAGCAACGAAAGAACTGGATAAAGTTGGCTCCGAAAAGATGATGACACTTCTTAAAAATTATCCCGATTTACTGGAGCAATACGGAAAGGAAGCTCTCAAAGAACATATTGAAATTATACATAAGTATTTGCAGAAAATCAATCAGCTAAATAAACAAAGCCTGTAATCGCATTCTAAATATTTTTGTACCTTTGCGCGATATTATTTGGAATCATTGAAAATAACATAGAATTAAAGAAAGATGGCAAAAGAGCTGAAAGAACTGACCAAGAGAAGTGTAAACTACTCCCAGTGGTACCAGGATCTGGTTATTAAAGCGGATTTAGCAGAGAACTCTGCTGTACGTGGCTGTATGGTTATCAAACCTTACGGATACGCTATTTGGGAAAAAATGCAACGTATCCTCGATGATATGTTCAAAGAAACAGGACACGTAAACGCTTACTTCCCGCTGTTGATCCCGAAATCATTCTTAAGCAAAGAAGCCGAACACGTAGAAGGTTTCGCCAAAGAATGTGCAGTTGTTACACATTATCGTCTGAAAACGAATCACGACGGTACAGGTGTAGTTGTTGACCCGGCAGCTAAACTGGAAGAAGAACTGATCATTCGCCCGACATCAGAAACAATCATTTGGAATACATACCGCAATTGGATCCAGTCTTATCGCGACCTGCCTATCTTATGTAACCAGTGGGCAAACGTAATGCGTTGGGAAATGCGTACCCGTCTGTTCCTTCGTACTGCCGAATTCCTGTGGCAGGAAGGACATACCGCTCACGCAACCCGCGAAGAAGCAGAGATCGAAGCAAAGAAGATGCAGCAAGTATATGCAAACTTTGCCGAAAACTATATGGCTATGCCGGTCGTTAAAGGCGTAAAGTCTGCCAGTGAACGTTTTGCAGGAGCTTTGGATACCTATACGATCGAAGCTATGATGCAGGACGGAAAAGCATTGCAGGCAGGAACTTCCCACTTCCTGGGACAGAACTTCGGTAAGGCATTCGACGTTACTTTCATCGACAAAGAAGGTAAGAGCGACTACGCATGGGCAACTTCATGGGGGGTTTCTACCCGTCTGATCGGTGCGCTTATCATGTCTCACTCGGATGATAACGGTTTGGTATTGCCTCCGCACCTCGCTCCTATCCAGGTTGTAATTATTCCGATCTACCGTAACGACGAACAGCTGGCACAGATCAGCGAAAAGGTGAGCGGTATCGTTGCCAAGCTGAAGAAGATGGGTATTTCCGTTAAGTTCGACGATGCAGATAATAAGAAACCAGGCTGGAAGTTCGCCGAATACGAACTGAAAGGTGTTCCCGTACGTCTGGCTATGGGTGGACGCGACCTGGAAAACAACACGATCGAAGTAATGCGTCGCGATACGTTAGAAAAAGAAACCATCACTTGCGACGGTATCGAAGAATACGTACAGAACCTGTTGGAAGAAATCCAGCAGAACATCTTCCAGAAAGCACTCGACCATCGTACAGCTTGCACGGTCACAGTCGACACTTACGAGGAATTCAAGGAAAAGATCGAAGAAGGTCTCTTCATCATGGCTCACTGGGACGGTACTCCTGAAACAGAAGAGTTGATCAAGAACGAGACGAAAGCAACTATCCGTTGTATCCCTCTGGAAGGAGACAAGACACCGGGTAAATGTATGGTTACCGGCAAACCTTCCGCACAACGCGTATTGTTTGCACGAGCTTACTAAGCAAAATACATATAACTATAGAGAGGGGATATGCTTGCAGAAGTATATCCTCTTTTTGTTTTCCATCAGTACAAAAAGAATGACAGAATACGAATAAATTAATTACCTTTGGGAGAAAAATAAGCTGTACTTGTATGGAACTGATTCTCCCCACCAAATTGAACGCTTTGGAACCGACTGTGCTAGAAACAAAAGTGCTGGTCGTAATCGGAGCCAACGGAGCCGGTAAAAGTTCGTTCGGCAGAGATTTGCTGGAACGCTATGCAGAGAATGCAAAAAAGATATCGGGAATGCATTCGTTGTTCTTATGCAGCAACGAAGAGACAGTACCGTCCGAAGGCAACGAACTGGCCCGTATGCAGTCAATGATAGCAGAACGTATCTTCATGCCCCGGCTATCGGACTATGAGAAACTGATTCTCCGCCTACAAAGCGAAGAGTTTGAAGCAGCAGTAAACTATAAAGAGGCATGCAAGCTGCATCCGGACCTTCCCCCACCCGTTACCAAGATCGACCAGATACAGACGATCTGGGAAAAGATGTTCCCACATAACCGGCTGGTACGAAAGTCCGGCTTCATCGAACTCGCTTCAACCAGCCGTGACAGCAATTCCTATACAGCTGGTCGAATGAGCGACGGAGAAAAGATTGTCTTTTATCTGATCGGAGCCGTGCTATGCGCCAATCCGGGTGAATTACTGATCATCGAAGAACCGGAAATACTACTTCATAACTCGATCAAAAACCTATTGTGGGATGAGATAGAAGCTCTGCGCCCCGACTGTACATACGTCTATCTGACTCATGATATCGATTTCACCACCTCCCGCCCGGAAGGCAAACGGATATGGATCAGGGATTACAATGCCGATGCCCACGTTTGGGATTATCAGCTGATAGAAAGCAACGACAGTCTTCCCGAAGAGGTCTATATCGATATACTCGGAAGTCGCAAGCCAATCCTCTTTATCGAAGGTACCGATTCCAACAGCATCGACAACCGTCTCTACCCGCTTATCTTCCCCGACTTTATGGTCAAACCGATGGGAGGCTGCCAAAAAGTGATCGAAACGACAAAAGCTTTCCGCCAGTTGCAGGATTTCCACACATTGGAATCGATGGGCATCGTCGACCGTGATCGTCGTACACAGGGAGAGATAGACTATCTGCGTGACCAGCACATCTTCGTTCCCGACGTAGCTGAAGTAGAGAACCTGCTAATGCTTGAACCGGTCATCAAAACAGTTGCCCGCCGCCTGATGAGAGACCCCGAACAAGTCTTCGGGCAGGTAAAGGAAAATGTGATCAGGCTGTTCGAGAAAGATCTGGAAAGCCAGGTGATTCTGCATGCCAAACACCGTGTCCGCCGGAAACTGGAAACAACTGTCGACCGTAAAATAACGACCGTCGAGCAACTAACCGAGCATGTGGAAAGCATCCGCTTCAACGTGCATGTGGATGAGATATACAGCGGTATAAAAGATAAATTTATCCAATACACCGAAACGGGTGATTACAAAAATATCCTCCGCGTGTACAATCAGAAAGGAATGCTCCCGCAAAGCCGCCTGTGTAACATTTGTGGAATCAGCAACAAAGAAAGCTACCTGAACCTCATCCTTTCTATATTAAAGGAAAATAAAGAAGATGCAGAAGTGATCCGCTCATCTATCAAAGAATCTTTAGGGACATAAAAAGTTATCAAAAATGCGGAAAAAGTCCGTAAAAAATTGTTCTTTTGCAAATTGATATAATGACATTAACTGGTTTAGTCCTCTTACAAAAAGAATATGCGCACACCGACATTACAATATCTCTACCTGCAAAAGCCGGTAACAATGGTTATCATAATCTGTATAATCTCCGTCCTTCCCTGGATAGGCTTGGGAGATTTCTCGACAAAAGGGGAGCCACGTGAAGCATCTGTTGCCATATCCATGCTTGAAACCGGCAACTGGGTACTGCCGCAGGTTTATGCCAACGAGTTTGCTTACAAACCACCGATGGCACATTGGCTGATGGCTGCTTTCTCCTATCCCCAAGGGTATGTATCGGAGTTTACTTCGCGCTTACCGTCTACACTCGCTTTTATCTGCCTGATGGGATGCACGCTGGTCTTTTTCGGGCGAAGAATAAAGTTTCAACAGGCATTCATTGCGACCCTTCTTCTGCTGACTTGCGTGGAGATGCACCGGGCGGCTATGACCACCCGGGTCGATATGTTACTGACAGCTTTTATTGTCATCGGACTCTATCAACTGTTCCGATGGGAAGACAGGCTGGAACTGAAAGGCTTGCCGATCATTATCCCTATACTGTTAGGCTGTGCCGTGCTGACCAAAGGTCCCGTCGGTGTCATCCTGCCCTTGTTTGTGTTCGGAGCCTATTTGCTGATGCTTCGCAAATACAGTCTGCTGACTATATTTAAAGCACTTCTTTATATCGGCGTTTCATCCTCATTCCTACCGTTATTATGGTATATAGCTGCCTGGAAACAGGGAGGCGACCGGTTCATGGATGTCGTACTTGCCGAGAATTTCGGACGCTTCTTCCATCTCGACACACCCGATATTAATTATGATTTAGGACACGAAAACGGTGTATGGTACAACTTTGCCACTTTAGCAGGCGGCTTTATTCCCTGGACTATCTTCTTTTTCTTTTCTATATTCGGGTTGAAATGGCAACTAAAGAATGCCTCTTTCAAACAGATAGCCAAAGACAGCTGGAACAATATTCTCTCCATGGAAAAAGAGAAACTGTTCAGTCTTGTAGCATTGGTCTGTATTATCTTCTTCTACAGCATTCCTTCCAGTAAGAGAAGTGTATACCTGATGCCTGCCTATCCGTTTATTGCTATATTCTTAGCTCAATATGCCATCTACATTACGGAATACAGGACAAAGGTTACCCGTATATTTGCGGCATTCCTAGCCTCTGTCACGACTGTTGTGCTGATAGCTATCGGACTGACAATGGCCGGTGTCATCGATCCGGTTGCCATTGCTTCACAATACACAAGCCGTCCTTCTACGCTTGCACAGGTAGAAGCCGTATCCAATATGTTCTCTTCCAGTTGCGGACTGACCGTCTGTATCGTTATTATCGTGTTGCTGGCTTTGCTGACCGTGCTTTATCAAATGTTCAAGAAGATAAACATCAAGATACTGTATGCGACGATAGCCTTGACCTTTACGATCAATTTGCTGGTCGACGGAGTTATTATGCGTGGTATCCGCCAGGATGGATCAGCCCGTCCTTTTGCCGAAAGGGTAATGAAAGAATATCCTTTAAACAAGGATAATATGTTCGTCATGAACAACCTCAAAGTATACAGGAATCTATACGGATTGAACTTTTATCTGGGTAACCGTTTCCATAATTTCGAACAGGAGATGCCGAAGGAAGGATTCTTCTTTGCCACTCCCAGTGACCTGGAAGTTGTTCTGAAAAATTACGAAGGCCAATATACATTTAATATATTGACCTCCTCTGAACGTATCATTCATGAAGTACGCCGACCAATTGTCCTGTGCAGTTTCCTTCGTATAGAATAAGCTTACTTCAGTTCTTTGATTTTGATACTGCGGAAAGCAACTTCATCGCCATGATCCTGTAAAAGGACATGTCCTTGGGGAGCTTCACCGAAACGGCCTGCCTCGTTATAAGACGGGGCAGCATATTTACTGCCCTTTACCATTTCGCGGAAAGCATCCGAACAGCGTTCATATTCCAATGTTTTGAAGCCATTCAACCAATGTTCCACATGGTTATTGGGAAATACTTTTAAAACAGCCTGATTCCATTTTCCAACCCCATTGAAGCGTTTATTCTGTGCCGGCATCATATCGTAAAGACTTGCCAATGTGCGGCTGCCGGGAACGGTAGTATACAATTTGGCATCCGGATGAAGCTGGTCGTCCAGTATCTGATATTCCAAGCCATAAGCAGAGCCGCTCGGTTTTTCCGATTCCGTTACAAAGTATTTGATACCGCTGTTGGCTCCCGGAGTAATTTTAAATTCCAGGCTCAGTTCAAATGCGGCATATTCGTTGTCGGTTACGATATCACCACCGTTTGTAGATTCTCCGCCGCCTGATTTCAATACGATCAACTGTCCGTCTTCCACTTTCCAGCCATGATCGGGAAATGCTTCTTTATGGGCACCGCGCCAGCCTGTAGTTGTCTGACCGTCGAATAACAGATTCCAGCCGTCCGCTTTTTCCGTATCGGTCAGATAATTGGGGATACGGTTCACTTCCGGAGCCAACGTACCCTGCATACGTTCTGCTTCCAAATTTTCAGTCTTTATGCGGATATTACGCCATTTGATTTTTTTTCCTTCCAGGTCGGCATTCTTTCCGATACCATGTACCTGAAATGCAATAAAGCCTTTTGCCGTTTCATCATCATACAAATTTGCCGTATTCACGCCGTTCAGCCAAATACGGATATTATTGCCGATAGCCTCAATACGATATTTATTCCAGTCCGTCTTCTTATAGGCTTCCTGTCCCGGTTTATTATCGACAAGCGTCACCAGCCAGCCGCGACGGGCTTCGTCATAAACACCTCCGCTCCAAGCTCTGTCGGACGGGTCCATCTCACACTGGTAACCATGCACACGTCCGTTCTGATAGTCCGGACGGCTTTCACTACGGAACTGCACACCCGAGTTCAGCGACGGATCACACAAAGCCTCAAACTCCAGGATAAAATCACCATATTCCTGTTCGGTAGCCATAAAGCTATTCGGCTGACCCGTCACGGAAGTTCCGACCAGACAACCGTCTTCCACCCGATAAGGGGCTTCCCCATTTAATTGTTTGAAACCGGTAAGGTCTTTACCGTTGAATAACTGTTGCCAGCCATCATTCGACTGACAGGAACAAAGCAGCGCAAGAGACAAGGCTGCAAACTTCAAAGATGCTTTCATTCTGTTCTTCTTTTAGGTATTATAATAAGTCAAATAGTCTTTACTGGTCTGCAAAGCTACACATGTGTACGGACACAAAGATAGAATATTATTCATAAACGCACAGCAAAAGCACAGCTATTTTACAGCAGATGAATCTTTTTCAAAGAAATAGGCTTATCTTTGCCCGCAAAATGTAATCAATAAAGGTATTTTTATGAAATTAAAAACGGCTCTCTTTGACTTTGACGGCGTGATAGTCGACACTGAACCTATCTACGATATTTTCTGGGATGAAGCAGGTGAACGTTATGGAACTGGTATCGACCACTTTGCAGCTGTTATCAAAGGCACAACACTCCCTTACATAATGGAAACGTATTTTTCCGACCGTTCGGAAGAATTTCGTCAGATGGTAATTAAGGAATCTACCGAATATGAAAGTACAATGCCTCTCCCTGCGATGCCGGGCTCGATAGAGTTCCTGCATTTACTAAAAGAGCAAGGTGTACAGATGGGTCTGGTTACCAGTTCCGACAATACGAAAGTAGAACGTGCTTTCAAGCTACATCACCTGGAGAATATTTTCGACACGATCGTAACAGCCGACCGCATCACAAAGGGTAAACCCGATCCGATGTGTTATCTGCTGGCAGCAAAAGACCTGAACGTCTCCCCCGCCGACTGTATAGTCTTTGAAGATTCCTTTGCCGGCATACAGGCCGGAACGTCTGCAGGCATGCGAGTGATCGGACTAACGACCACCAGTCCGAAAGAATCCCTAAAGGATAAAGTATATGAAGTGATACCGAACTTCGAGAAGATTACTTTCGAAGATTATTTGAAGTGGTAAGAACAAAAAGATTCCTTTCGGATGAAACGGCATTTTCTTCCGAATGAAACAGTGTTTTCTCTCGGACAAAACTATACTTTCTACCGGACGAAACTAAAAAACCTCCCAGATGAACTATTTCTTCTGGAAGGTTTCTCTTTATTATCTGTTGATCAGAAATTATATCCGATGCGAATACCTAAGATAGGTTGATCGAAATCTTTAATGATATTATATTTGAATTCTAAACCTACAGTCAGCTGATCCGTTGCATATACTTCGCCCCCCAAACCGATGTTTGCACCGAAACGTGTTTTATTCATGCTCACATCAACCTTATGTCCGTCAACATGTCCGCCTCCACTCCATTTCCAGAAAGAAAGGTCGAGACCAGCCAACGGATAGAAGCCGAACATATCGCTCAGTTTAAACACGTAATGAACATTCATGTCAATCGCCCAGGCACTCCAACCATTATCCTTTACAAAATAGGTCAATGAAGGAGCCAAACGAACTTCGTCAGTCAAATTATAACGATAATCAAGTCCTAACAGAGCATTACCGTTATCATTAAACCCATACCCCAGATTAAAACCGAAAGACGATTGTCCCTGTTGGGTCTGTGCAAAAGCACTTATGCTGATAATCGCCAGCATACACATAACAATTAATTTTTTCATACTCTCAATTAATTTAGTTCAACATTGCAACAAATATAATCATTTTACTTTAAGTCTGTCGCCTGCACTCTTCACAATACTACGATAATAGTCTTCATCATAGCCAGGAAAATCAGGATATTCAGACAACCCGTAACCATTTTGCTTGAACTTGCCGTTTTCTTCTTTCTTAACGTTTCCGTCCATATATTTTACTAAAAGATACTCACCGAGTTTCTTCCAGCGAGCCGTTGCCTGATCGGCTGTCGTCGTACTGAACCAGGTCAGGAATTTGATAGCTTCTGCCGGATCCTTCGCATACAATTCGGAGGCAGCCTTGTCGATAGCCGGGATTGTTTCTTTAAAACCGTTCTCCAGTTCCTGTTGAACCGGACGGATATCTTTGATCATGAAACTATACTTGCCGTAAGCCTGGTTAGCCACCCAGTTATGAATCCAGAAAGCGGAAGTCCATGAGAAGTTCATGATATCGCCGTTCCCAACCCGATAACATTCGGGAGACTCGGTAATAGAGCAATAGAGCGGAGTAAAGACAGCCATATCGGCATCATCCACGCCAAACCAAAGGATTCCGCCGATGGCATCCGGCAACCAGTTACGCATCTGCGGAACGATCACAAAACCGGTCTGCTGTGTAGCGATAGCACGTTCGTTCGTATATTCTTCGCCATCTACCTTGAACGTCATCGGACGCCAACGATAGGGCACCTTATAAGAACCTGCTCCGGCATCTTTCGTCATATCCAGGTCTGTTCCTTCATAATGATCGCGCATACCGTTCTGAACATCCTGAACGGACAACAGACGGTTCGGCTTCACATACAACGGCATAGGCTCTTTGGTAGGATCGCCTTTGATAAAATCGGTATACTTATCCATCGAAGTATCATACTTGCGGAAAAAAGACCATACACGTGCCTCACAACCTCTCAAACCACTGAAGTCGTACGGGCAATAAGCTTTCTGAAAGCTGAAATCTTTATCTTTTCCACTGAAATAGCCTTTTTCGCGAGCGAAAGAAACCACATCGGGCGAATACATACAGTTTTCCTTGTCATCGAAAGGAATCTGCTGGATACGTGACTGGTTAGCATGTGCAGAGATACAATCGTCCGGAATGCGAATCGCAACCCAGACTGCCCCTTTATTTCCTGTTCCCTTACCGATCAGCTCCATCACCCATGCTTCGTTCTTGTCGGCAATGGAAAATGTCTCGCCACTGCTGTAATAACCGTGTTCCTTCACCAGGTCGGTCATTACCTTAATCGCTTCGCGGGCCGACTTGGAACGCTGTAGCGCGATATAGATCAGGCTTCCGTAATCCATAATACCTGTTGTATCCACCAATTCGGGACGGCCGCCGAACGTACTTTCCGTGATAGCCACCTGGTGTTCGTTCATATTGCCGACTACCGAATACGTCTGCTCCACCTGCGGAATCTGTCCCAGCGGTTTATTCGTATCCCACTCCCTGACTTCCAGCATCGCCCCTTTCGGCCAGGTAGCCGCCGGCCAACGGTATAACTCGCCATACAAAGTATGTGAGTCTGCTGCATAACTGATCATGACCGATCCGTCGACCGATGCCTTTTTTCCAACCAGCAAACCCGTACAAGCCATTGCCTCCATTCCGGAAAGCAAAACGGCACAGGCTGCTGCGATAATCCATTTTCTTTTCATATAAATAAGTTTAAGCGAATAATAGCATATATACTGCCGCACCGCAAATATAACCAATCAATGCCAAAATAGAAAATCGCTTGGTATAGTACATGAAATCAATCTTTTCCAGTCCCATTACCGTGACACCTGTTGCCGAACCTATAATCAGGATGCTACCGCCCGTTACGGCACAGTAAGCAAGGAATGTCCAAAACCCGCCGTCGGAAACGAAGAACTGGGCATAAGGAGCTAGATCGGGAGCCTGCTGCACAATCGGATACATACCCATCGTCGCAGCCACCAAAGCCACGTTATCCACACAGGAAGACAGAACACCAATCACAAAACTGATCAGATAAGGCTCATGTACATGCTGGTCGAGATAGGCAGACATGATCCCCAGTTGTCCGGATGTTTCCAGTGCGCCTACCGCCATCAGGATTCCGAGAAAGAAAAAGATCGTTGCCAGGTCGATATTAGGCAACAACTGTGTAATACGCAGCTTCTCCGATTCATGAACTCGCAACCGGCTATACATGATATCGGTATATACCCAAAGAATAACCAATCCTAGCAAGACCCCCAGGAACGGAGGCAGATTCGTCAACATCTGGAAGACCGGAACCAATGCCAACGAAAGCACACCGATCACAAATATCACACGGCGGGCGTGATTAGGTATCTCCGGAATAAACTCATCAGCCGCTTCTTCTTCACTCATCACACGCAAGCGGGCATCTTTCTTGAACAGCCAGAAGTGGGCAATGGTGAGCGGAACCAGCATATTGATCAGCGCAGGAATAAATACATGGGAAATCTGATGCATGGCCGTCACGTTCTTTCCTACCCAAAGGAGAATTGTCGTCACATCACCGATCGGTGACCACGAACCGCCGGCATTCGCCGCAATAATCACCATACAGGCGTACTTCAGACGGTCGGTCCGGTCGGGCACCAGCTTACGGAGCACTGCCATGATTACGATCGCAGCCGCCAGGTTATCCAACAACGCGGAGAAAAAGAAAGCGGCAAAACTAATGTACCATAATAATTTTCTTTTGTTAGAAGTACGGATATACCCGGTAACAGCCCTGAAACCACCATGTTTATCTACAATATCGACGATCAGCATAGAACACATCACAAAGAACAATGTCTCTGCCACATTTCCCAGATGGTAAACAATGGAACGATTGGAAATAAAATTAATGAACTGGTCTTTTGCCGGCAGGTTGGTCATTTCGGGGTTCTGTACCAAAAACTCCTCGAACAAAGGGTTAGAGCGTTCGACGAAGATGTTATAAGCATCGAACATCAATATCATCCATAAGGAAATAGCCATAAAAAGAGCTGTTGCTGCTTTATTGATCTTAATCTTATCTTCAAGCGCAATGGCGAGGATGCCTACGACAAAAATAATTGGCATTAATATAAACATACGTGTATTTTATTTAGTCTGCCCTTTCATTAAAGGGGCTTATTAATATATGGAAAAAGAGGAGACTTGCTCAAGTGCCCCTTCTCCCGGTTTATTCTCTACTTATAAAGTGTACAAATAGCTGATCTCCTCCGCCCAGATTGATTCGTCCGGCGTTTCAAGTATCAGAGGTATATCTTCAAAACGGGTATCCTGCATCAACATCTGAAAAGTGGTCATTCCCATAACACCTTTCCCGATACTGTCATGCCTGTCTACGCGGGTTGCCAGGTCTTTCTTCGAATCGTTGATATGCATTCCACGCAGGTACGAAAAACCGATCACTTCATCGAAATGGCGGAATGTCTCCATAAAGCCCTGTTCCGTTTTGATATCATAACCGGCAGCCAGCGTATGGGCGGTATCGATACAAACACCTACACGGGATTTGTCGTCCACCCGGTCGATGATAGCCGCGATTTGCTCGAAAGTGTATCCCAGGTTTGTACCCTGTCCGGCCGTATTCTCTATAACGGCACATACTCCCACAGTCTGCTCCAGTGTCCGATTGATCGATTCGGCAATACGTGCCAGGCAATCGTCTACCGAAATTTCATTCAGATGGCTTCCCGGATGGAAGTTTAGTCGGTCCAGTCCCAGCTGTTCGCAACGCTGCATTTCATCGAGAAAAGCATCACGCGATTTTTGCAGACCGTCCGGATCCGGATGTCCCAGATTGATCAGATAACTGTCGTGAGGCAAAATATGCGCGGCTTTGTAGCCGAACTCCTCACAACGTTCTTTAAATAAGGAGATGCTTTTCTTCGTCAACGGGGAAGATTTCCATTGACGTTGGTTCCGGGTAAAAAGGGCAAAAGCTTTCGCCCCGATGGCATTAGCGTTTAGCGGAGCATTCTCAACTCCACCCGACGCGCTTACATGAGCTCCAATGTACTTCATTTGTTAATCGTTTACTTTATTCTTTTCGTCCAGTGTTTTATTTTTCATCTTCGGTTTTACAACCGCAAAAATGAAACTTCTCCGTTGCCTGTTCTTTAGTGACAACAAAATATATAATGTCCGCGCGTGAACAAAGTTCGTTCTGCGAATTGTATATCTCCGTCTCTATGAATATGGCATTCCGTTTCTGCTCTTTGATACGCCCCCGTATCATCAAGCGCGGTTCGCGTGTCGAGATACTTTTCAGGAAACGGGCATCCAGCCGTGAAGTCACGCCCGATGTCTGTAATTTCCTCAATACTACCCAACCGGCCAGTTCATCCATCATTGTCGTCTGGATTCCCCCGTGCAATGTCTCCAACCATCCCTGGTAATGACTTTCCGGTTCCCAGAAAGCAACGATGTCATCGCCATCCTCGTAAAACTCCATGTGCAGTCCTTGCGGATTTCCGGGTGCACACCCGAAACACATATAGCCCTCCAGCCCCTTCCAGGGATTAATAATCTTTTTCATACAACAACAGCTTTAAACGGATTGTTTCTTAAATAAAAAGAATTTTATGACCTAAGTCGCTTACAAATATAACAAACTTATGCCGTTTTTTCCCGTAAGGACAAAAAAACAGAGATAAGAACCTGCGCCTTACCTCTGTTTTCCATACTGATTATCGGGTATATTATCTTTCTTTAGTCCTCGATCTCAGGCATTAAGAAATCCACGAAACACAGAGCAGCCAAAGCTGTACCGTATCTCTTTTCGATGGTAATACCTTCGGTAATAAAGTTCAGTTCACCCAGATAATACTTTCCGTATGTTTTCTGGTGCAGGTCGTTGATTACACGGATCAGACGTGACTCCAACTCCTCGATACGATAACGGCCGCTAACCTCGCATACCAGGGCTCCAACCTTCTCATCGAAGTTTTCGTCCTTGTACATCCAGGCGTAAACCACACCGGCAGATACGAACTCATCCTGATAACCATGCGAAACCGCCATAATGGTTTTCAATTCCGTACCGAATGGAGGAAGATCAATCTCATCCATGGTTGCAAGATGCGCTGTTGCAGGGATTACAGACGAATAAGTCATAATGTTAAAGTCTGAAATACCAGCATCATAAAGGGCCATGTGATAAGAACCTGCGTGTTTTTCCAAGTCTGAATCACCACTGCCCTTCGTAATAAAAAAGGTGTTTGGAATTAAATTCCCAACTTTCTTTACCATCTACAAATATGTGTTACTTAATTAATAATATGCGGGCACAAAAATAGAAACTTCTTTGGGATTTTACTCTTTACAGACGACAAAAAAACAGCTTTTTACATATTATTATTCATTTTGTTTCGGCTGATTTCCAAAAAAGTATAAAAATCAAGTGTTAGAAGACAGTTGGTTAAAGGTCATAAATTTTATTTATCCTTTAATCAATAAAAGTTATGGTTTTTGGACCGGTTTCTTTGAACAAATAACAAACCCGCCCTGTTAGAATAGTAGAAACAACATAAAACTTAGTAGTCATGCTTACATTATGTCTTAGTTTATTATTGTTGGTAACTAATAATAGTAATAATAGTAATAATAGTAGTAGTCAAATAACAGATAAAAAAGAAGAAATTATGAAATTCGAACTAATTAAATTGCCTTATGCAGCAGATGCATTAGAACCGGTTATCAGTAAAGCAACCATTGAATTCCATCACGGAAAACATTTACAGGCTTACGTAAACAATCTGAATAACCTGATCCCGGGAACAAAATTTGAAAACGCTCCCCTGGAACAGATCGTAGCAGAATCTGACGGTGCTATCTTTAATAATGCCGGACAGATACTCAACCATAATTTGTATTTCACCCAGTTCTCCCCTAACGGCGGCGGCGAACCTAAAGGAAAGTTAGCGGATGCTATCAAAGCTACCTGGGGTTCATTCGAAGACTTCAAGAAAGAATTCAACGCAGCAGGAGCCGGTTTGTTCGGTTCAGGATGGGTATGGCTGGCAAAAGATAAAGACGGCAAACTTTCAATTACCAAAGAAGCTAACGGTAGCAACCCTGTTGCCAAGGGGCTGACTCCGATTCTGGGATTCGATGTATGGGAACATGCTTATTACCTGGATTACCAGAACCGTCGTCCCGATCACCTGAATGCCCTGTGGCAGATCGTTGATTGGGATGCCGTTGGCAAACGATATTAATATTAATAGTAGTGTAGTTTAAAACCAAATAAGGCCGTCCGGAGTAAGAATCCCCGGACGGCTTTTTGTTTACGAACTACCCTCAAGGGAAAAATGCCAATTATTAAGGAAATACAGTAAATAGTTACAGGAATATTAGGTTGTAACTTTGTTATGTAAAACAGAAGTAAGAATAATAACTAAACAATAAGGAGTTAGAATCATGAAAGTGAAAGAGTTGACAAAACAGGAATTTCTGAATAAAGTAGCTAATTACGAAGCAAGCCCCGAAAAATGGGTGTATGAAGGCGACAAACCTTGCATCGTCGATTTCTATGCTACCTGGTGCGGTCCGTGCAAAATGATCGCTCCTATTCTGGAAGAGCTGGCTGGCGAATACGAAGATAAAATCGATATTTATAAAATAGATACGGAGAAAGAAGAAGAGCTGGCTGCAGCTTTCGGTATCCGGAGTATTCCTTCCCTCCTATTCTGTCCGATGGGCGAACAGCCGCAAATGGCAAGAGGTGCCATGAGCAAAGTCGACTTCAAGAAAGCGATCGACGAAGTTCTTCTGAAAAATAAGTAAGCAACGCAATAATCTTACTGAAAGGACTCCTGAAAGTGCAGGCAGATAAAACAAAACTGCCGGCTTTCAGGAGTTTTTATGTTTACAATTTATCCGTGCAATACATCCTTCATATCAATGACAGGCCACGGCTTGTAATTGCGCCAGGCTCCGCGGGTAAAGTCAGGTATGGCAACCGAACAGCTCTTGTTCAGTACGGAACGTTCGCTCAACTCGACGATAGATGACCAGGCAGCTGCGTCATACACGCTCTGATCAAGCGGATAACCGTTACGCAGGCAGTAGATCAGACGCCAGTCCATGATAAAATCCATGCCGCCATGACCGCCGACTTTTTTCGCCCGTTCGCCGATATATTTGCTTAATGGATGTTCATATTCAGCCATCACATCTTTCTGCGGTCCCTCTTTCAGGAACGAATGCGTATCAGGCTGGATAGCTACTTTTCTCTCCGGATACTTGACAGCCATGCCTTTGGTTCCCTGTACCAGATGGATGCGGGAATAGGGACGCGGGGAGGTCGTGTCATGCTGGATCATGATGGATTTGCCATTGACGGTATGGATGATAGTTGTATTCATATCGCCCAGCGCATAACGTTCCGAAAGGGTTATACGTTCATCATCTGTCAGGTTTTCTTTTGCCCAAAGTGCCAGCCCGAACTGGTTGGTGGAGACAGACGAAAGATAATCCATCCGGTCTCCCTGATTAATACCCAGTATTTGGGCCACCGGCCCCAGACCGTGTGTCGGATACGGATTTCCTGTATGGTATTTACTGTATTCCAGACGCCAGTGTTTATAATAACCTTTAAACTTCGATCCTCTCAGATCATGGATATAAGCGCCCTCGGTGTGAATAATTTCTCCCAACAATCCCTGTCGCGCCATATTCAAGGTAGCTAGTTCAAAGAAGTCGTAACAACAATTTTCCAGCATCATACAATGAAGCCGGGTTTCTTCCGCCTTATCGACCAATGCCCAACAGTCTTTTACCGTCAGTGCGGCAGGGACTTCGATAGCGACGTGTTTTCCATGATCCATAGCGTAAAGGGCGATAGGCACATGTAGTTCCCAGGGAGTGGCGTTATAGATCAGGTCGATGTCATCACGTTCGCACATCTTTTTCCAGTCTTCTTCACCCGTGTAAGCTACAGCTTCTTTCCGGTTACTGTTTTTAAGGGTTTTCTGGCTATTGGCTATCCGTTCCGGGTTCAGATCACAGATAGCAACGATCTCCGCTCCTTCAATCTGTGCCATGCGTTTTACGGCTCCGGCTCCCCTGCCCAAACCGACGACACCGACACGGACGGTGCTCAAGGGTTTGCAACGTAATCCTAAAACAGATTTTCCTTTTGCCGGAGGTGATAAATCCTCCACGGGAGAGAAAGAGGTTGATACAGCCGGTGCGGAAGCAGCACTCAGGTCCTTGCCTACAACGATAGCTGCGCTTCCGGCCAATGATTTTCTTAGAAATTGCCTTCTGTTAATGCTCATGATAATAGATTTTAGATTAAGTGACATTGATATGAGTTGACAAAATAAGAAATAATTTTCACATCTGCTATTTTTCTAAAAAAAAATGTAGTTTGTTTTCTTATTATTAATCAGGAAGATAGACTACATCAGAAATAGGACATGAAAAAAAGTATACAAAAAAGTTCGCACAGTTCTTGCGAGATTGAAAATTATCACTACCTTTGCACTCGCAAAACAGAAATACTGAATGCCTCTTTAGCTCAGTTGGCCAGAGCACGTGATTTGTAATCTCGGGGTCGTTGGTTCGAATCCGACAAGAGGCTCAAAAAAGTTGACAGTGGAAAGTTGACAGTTGACAGTTAATGTCGCTTTCCAGTTTTAAATCTGTCAACTGTCAATTATCAACTGTCAACTTTTAGGGCAGTTACCAGAGTGGCCAAATGGGGCTGACTGTAACTCAGCTGTCTTTCGACTTCGGTGGTTCGAATCCATCACTGCCCACAGAGAACCTCAGGAATTTATTTTCTGAGGTTTTTCATTTTACCAAAGTTTCGTTTGTAAAGCATCCACGTTTTCATCTGAAAAAACGTAAGTATTTTCCTAAATCTCCCGGCGACTTTTTGTAAATGGATAGGCATCGCTTTATCAATGGGTAAGTACTTATTTTCAAGCTCTGCCTACTTATCTATGTTTTTACTCAATCGGAATCACCTCAGTGATTTTGCTTGTTTACCTATTGATAATCTTGGCATAAGCAGGTGACGCCGCATCTAAAAACAGCGTCACCCTCCATCAACAAACAGGTGACGCCGGACAAAACTCCGGCATCACCTATCAGTCATTGAATATCAACGTATAATCTCTGTATTTCGAAAGATGACGCTGAAAATCGTTCAAACGTTGAAGTACAGCGCGAATTTTATACAATAGAATTCTTCTTTGTAAATTCAATGATCTCGCTGATATGGCCAAAAGCAAGACCTGTCACCGTATCAGCACAACCATAATAAATAGCGATACGATCCGATTCGGGATCATGCAAGGCGGCACATGGGAAAGTAACGTTAGGAACATCTCCCATACATTCATACTCTTTCTGCGGAGAAAGCAGATAAGGACCTGTGCGATATTTAATCTTCCAGGGCTGATCCAAATCCAACAAGGCAGCACCAAAGCTATATACATAGCCGTTACAAGACTGTAACACGCCATGATAGATCAGCAACCATCCTTCCGATGTCTCGATAGGAATAGGACCTGCACCCACCTTCAGGCATTGCCATGCACTCACTTCGAACGGAGCCGGAGCCATCACATGACGATGTTTTCCCCAGAAACACATATCGGGAGATTCGCTGTAGAAGATATCGCCGAACGGTGTATGCCCGTTATCACTCGGACGACTCAGCATGGCAAAATTACCGTTGATCTTACGCGGGAACATCACACCGTTACGGTTGAAAGGCAGATACGCATTTTCCAGCTGGTGGAATGTTTCGAAATCGAACGTATAAGCTACACCGATTGTCGGGCCGTGATAGCCGTTGCACCAGGTGATGTAATAACGGTCTTCGATGAAGCAGACGCGCGGATCATAAGCGTAAACAAACTTTCCGATCTCTTCGTCATCACATTCGAACTCCAGCTTTGTTTCAGAAATATTCCAATGGATAGCATCGGCACTGAAACCTACATGCAAACGCATACGGCGGTTCGTGTCGTCACAACGGAATACACCAGCATAGCCTCCCTTGAAAGGAACGACTGCACTGTTGAATACACTGTTGGATGTCGGGATGATATCACGCGGTATCACCGGGTTATTCGAATATCTCCAGATCACATCCTTACAATCGGCCGGGCGGTCTTCCCAAGGCATGTCAGGCAGCGGTTCGCCAATAATTTTCAGTTTATCCATTTTATCGATTTGTTTTAATTTGACAATACAAAGTTACTTCTTTTCGTCCAATTTCAATTCTTTCATCAATTCATTATATTCCACTTCATCTTTGCTCATCTTGTCATACCAGTTCTTCTTCAGAACAAGCGTTGTGATGGCAAGGATCAGTACACTGGTCAGCAACGGCATACCTTCACGGATCACGATATACATCGGGATAATGGTCAGGCACATCTGCCAGATAATACCGATCGCCACATTGAACATATCACGTTTGAAGTTTTTGTTGGCTTTCACCTGCGGATATTTGGCAACCACCTTATCGTGAACCGGCTTCCAGAAACCCCACGGACGTATGGTAATATAGAAACGTTCAAGTGTCTCGTCTTCTACCGGAGGAGCGGAATAGGTACCGACCACACAACCGATCAAAGACACAACCAGCAATACCGGGAAGTAGAACAACGGCAACATCGGAGCATTGTTGGCATATTCCCCTACTCTTTCTACGAAATGACCGTCCACCATCGTGTAACCGTCAAAGATAAACGGACAAACCATAGCAGCCAGGATACCGGTGATCATTCCCCAGAAATAACCGTTACCATTGAAACGCCACCAGTGCCATTTCAATAGGTTAGCAGCAATATAACCTCCGTACAGAGCCGAAGTAATCCATTGCAGCACGGAGTTCACACTCTCTACAAAGAATCCGATCACTACACTAACGACCACCACGCCGACTGTCACTATGTAGCTGGCACGGATCATCGTCTTGTTACTGGCATTCGGATTGATATATTTCTTGTAAATATCATTCACAATATAAGCGGGAGCCGCATTAGCGGTGGAAGCGAAAGTAGACATAAACGCCGCCAGCAATCCCGCCAGCAACAAACCACATACGCCAACGGGCACGAACTGGTTGATTGCATTCGGAAGAATCAGCTCAAAGTCGATCGCGCCTGTCTTTGTTGTCAAATCCAAATCCTTGAAGAAAGCCAGGGCAAGAATCGTGAAGCCCATGATCATCAGATAACGCGGGATCAGCAAGATTACGGGAACCGAACCACTCATCAAAGCAGCCTCTTTACCGCTACGGCAGGAAAGAATCTTCTGCATATCATAGTTAGGCGCAGGACCTGCCATACTATTGAATACTCCTTTAAAGAGCATCATCATAATAAAGATTCCAAACAGGCCATACTGGTCATTCATAATCTTTTCATTCACGTCGCTGAAGATATCCGTCCATTTCAAGTCTAGCGTCCATCCGGGCATCAGACTGTCCCATCCGGCAGGCACGATAGAAGCCAGCATTTCCGGGCTTACCTTCATCATAGCGATAACGGCTATCGTAATACCAGCAACCGTCATTATGGCGAACTGCACCACATCGGTCCACACGATACTCAGCATACCGCCCAGCATCACATAGATGGTGGCAATAGCAGTAAAGAAGATACCGTAGGCATGCGGCACATATTCTGCCGGAATATCGAATGGAACAAACTGGGAAACATAATCCCAGGGGAAGAATATTTCCATAAACTTACCCACACCGATAAAACCGTAGCTAAGGAATCCCAGCACACCGATCAGGGCATAGATAACAACAATTGTGTGTGACAAACTAGCACCTCTGTTCTTTCCGAAACGTGTCTGAATCCATTCAGCTCCTGTCAGCACATTCGAACGGCGCAGCCATACAGAAAGATAGACCATCAGAAAGATCTGGTTGAACACCGGCCACAGCCAGGGCACCCAGGCACTTTTAATTCCATAAATAAAGGCTAGTGTAACCATCCACATAGTACCAGAGATATCGAACTGGCCGGATGCGTTAGACAAGCCTAACATATAAAAAGGAAGAGTTTTACCTCCTAAGAAGTAGGAGTCCATGTTTTTCGACGCTCTTTTCTTCAGAATTAATCCGATTACGATCATTGCCACCAGATAAAGTCCGATGATAAAGATGTCGATTGGTTGCAATTTCATGATATTGATTTTGTTTTTAGGTTTAACGTTTGGCAAAGATATATAAATAGTTGACAGTTGACAAGTGACAGTTGACAGTTATTCCGGCTTTCAGCCGAATAGGTTCATTTTCATGAAACAAACTGTCACTTGTCAACTGTCAACTGTCAACTGTTAATTGTCAATTGTCAACTTGTTAGTCGATCGGACAAACAGAAGAGATCATGCCAAATGTGTCATTATCATTCAAGCTCCAGATCACTTTATTGTTACCGTCGATCTCCATCAACTGCGGATTGTTCGATTCCTTTGCACTCGGATCGTGTCCCTGCCAGTTGCAGATATACAGACCGTTGTTTGATGTAGGCAGCAACTGAGCTACGAAGAACAGGGAAACACCTTCAATATCGGTAGCACCGATCTTACGGATCACTTCACCCTTATCCAGATTTACTTCCATCAAAGAATGTCCGTCACCGCAAGCGACCATATAATTGCCGTTGTCCAGCAATACAGTACTATACGGAGTACCTTCCAGCTTGGTTGTCCGAACCAGTTCGCCGGCAGGAGATATTTCACGCACTTCAGAAGTAGCGAAAAGAGGCATCAGGTAGTTGCCTGCCTTGTTCTTATTCACCTGGCGGAACTGAGCATGCGGATGGTCGATACCTGTTTCGTATTCTGTTTCAGAAAGAATTTCACCCTTCGGGCTTACTTCCATGATCTTAGCCGGGTGTCCGCACCATGCCAACAGGTAGTTACCGTCAGGCAGGATACGTGCAGTCTGCATTTCGCAAGTATCAGGAGCTGCGATGTTCCATATTTCCTTCTGATCGCGGGAGATCAGCTTCGCACCTTTTTTATAAGCAAACAAAATGTTACCGTCCGGAGTAGCTACAGCCGAGTTACATTCCCAACCTTTTTGCAAAGGATGTTCCCATTCAATCTGTTTGGTATTCTTGTCGATGATAACGACTTTATTCCAACCGGAACCGGCTAACAGTAATTTCTGAGCCTTCTGCTGGCAGGATGTAGCGGCAAGCAGGAAAAGAGCAGAGCACAATAATGTGAATATTTTCTTCATGGCAATTTCTATGTATTATGTTATGATTCAGATACAACAAGGGGCAGAGTAGCGCCCCGCCCCTTTGAAGTATAATTAATTATTTAGATAAATCCTGGAACATTTCAAATCCTTGCTGCGGAGTCAAACCGTCATGAACCACTGCATGAACAGCCTGAATCATAGCAACCGGGTTTTCAGACTGGAATACATTACGTCCCATATCCACACCGGCAGCACCGTCGTTGATTGCTTTGTAGCACAGATCCAATGCTTCCAGTTCAGGCAATTTCTTACCACCTGCGATCACAACAGGAACCGGAGTAGCGGCAACAACCTTTTCGAAACCTTCGCAATAGTAAGTCTTCACGATATTTGCACCGTTTTCAGCACAGATACGAGAAGCCAGACCGAAATAACGAGCATCGCGAGCCATCTGTTTGCCGACAGCAGTTACACCCATTACAGGAATACCATAACGTGTACCTTTATCTACTGCCTTATACAAGTTTGCGATTGTTTTAGCTTCGTGTGCCTCGTCGCCGATAGCCAACATAACAGCCATAGCTGAAACGTTCATACGGATAGCATCTTCTATATCGATCAGAACATTGTCATTCAGTTCTGTCAGAATAGATGTTCCGGCATCCGAACGCAAACAGATTGGTTTGTTTGTTGTAGTCGGGATAGTAGACTGAAGAATACCGCGTGTACACATAATACAATCAGCATAATCAATCAGCGGTACGATATTCAAGTCGATACGTTCCAAACCTGAAGTCGGTCCCATAATGAAACCATGATCGAATGCCAACATTACAGCTTTGCCTGTCTTCGGGTTGAAGATACGGGATAAACGATCTTTCATACCCCAGGGAAGGTTTTCAGCACCCTTCACATGGAAACTTTGTTGTTGAGAGTTAACACCTAAACCGAAGTTTGAGCCTTCTCTCAAATCATCTAAATCTGCCATTTTTCTATTTTCTATATTAAAAAGTGAATTATTCAATTATAATGCTTCTGCAAAAGAGGCTAACATGCAGCTCCATGATGTAGCACCGCTATCGGCATAACCGATAGAACGTTCACCGTAGTTACGGGCACGTCCGAAGTTCGCTTTCATATCTACTGTTTTCTTTGCACCTTCCAAAGCTGCGTTGGCACCAGCTGTCATGATTTCCTTGATGTCGTCCGATTCACAAGCCTGAATAGCTTCGATAGCAGGAACCAAAGCGTCCATCATCGTTTTGTCGCCCGGTTGTGCTTTTGTCTGTTTCTGCACGTTGGCAAGGCCGCCGGCAAACATTTTCTTCACACCTTCGGCATCCAGTTCGGTTCCGGCAGCGCTGTCGCTCATGCCAAGGAAGAATGCACCTAACAGGGTACTTGTCGATCCGCTGGTTTCCAGCATCACGCCAAATCCCATATCATTCAGCATAGATTTAAATTCCGTTCCTTTTTCCGAGCCTTTAACGACAACAGAGAAAGCAGTTACGATAGCCTGTCCGTGATCGCCGTCACCGATTACCGCATCCAGTTTGGAAAATTCGTCTTCGCGGGCTTTGATATGCGTTAGGGCGTTATTCAGCATACCTTTGAAAGCCTCAATAGTCAGTTGTTTCATGTTATTTGTTTATTTACCAATAGTTGTCCAATACGGTGCGTTTGCACTCTTGTTCTTCAAATAATCGATGTGGTCTGCATCCAAAATACCCATGATCATCTGGAAACCAGCCTGTTCCTGAACTGTCAGGATTTCCTGGATACGGCCGAATACTACTTCCAAACCACGAGCTTCCAGTTCTTTGTAAGCTTTGCGGAAAATAATATTCAATTCCATGTGAGTAGTTGCACCTACACCGTTGATGATAAGCATCATCTTGTCACCGGCTTTCGGCTGCAGTTGCTGGCAAAGCAGATCAACCATTTCAGCAGCTGTAGCGTCGGCAGATACTAACGGTTTCTGACCGCCACCACCTTCACCGTGCTGTCCCATACCGATTTCCATAACACCGGCAGGCAGGTCAGTGATTGTAGCATTGTTCTGCGGATGTGTACAAGAGCGCATAGCAACAGCCAAAGTAGCTACTTTTTCGTTATAACGTTCGCCGATCTCGATCAGTTCATCCAAAGACTTGCCTTCGTCTGCAGCAGCACCCAGGATTTTATACAAAGGAACGCAACCAGCCAGACCACGACGATCTTCTGTCGGTGCGCCGATACCTGCACTGATATCATCATGAGTCAGGATCTGTTTTACTTTGATACCTACGCGTTCTGCCAACTGGCATGCCATGTTTGCACTCATCACGTCACCAGAATGGTTCAATACAACCAACAGGATACCGGCTTCACGTTTCATCAACTGCAAAGCCTGGAACAGACGCTGTGCACCCGGAGCTGCGAATACGTCGCCCACTACAGAGCAATCCAGCATACCGTCGCCAACGAAACCGCTCAATGCAGGTTCGTGACCGGAACCGCCCAAAGTAACGATAGCTACTTTATCTTCGCTTTTCGGATTTGCACGTACTACGATATTTTCTCCAGCCAGTTTAACCTGGTCAGGATAAGCCAGTACATAACCTTCCAGCAATTCCGGAGTTATTTGTTCAGGATCATTTATAAATTTAGTCTTAATTTCTGCCATGGTGTTTTTCCTCCTTGTTTCGTTTTAGGTTTATAAATTATTTAATTTCCATTAATTCGATAGCGATGCCTTCTTCTTCGATGAAAGCAATAGTAAGATGTTCGTCGCATACAGCCGGACCGAAGATAACTTTTGCATCTTTCAGCGCTTCTTCCAATGAAGGAACCGTGTAAGCGATATGACCATTCGTTTTAACCAGATCAGGCAAGCAGCTGGCAGCAGGATCGTCAAATTTCAGAAATTCGATCTTGTTAGGACTCTTGCTGTAATCGGTTAACCATACGTTCAAGCCTTCGTTGAACATTGCACCTTCTTTCTGTTCGTTGGTAAGGATACCTACATGATTATAAGTTCTCATGATCATTAAAATTTAATGTTAAACTTGTATATTAATAATTCATTCATTTTCCTTTATCTTATTATACCCGATTCTCGATAATATCCCCAAAATCACCACTACGATTCCAACCATATAGAGATATGTAAAGATTCCGTGTACATTGTCGTTCTGTCCGTATGAATGCATTCCGCTCAGGAAATAATTCACTCCGAAGAATGTCATCAGGACAGAAGAGAAAGCCACTACCGAGCAAAGGTTAAACAGCCAGTCGCTATACCAGCGTTTTACCAGATGCAGGTGAGTAACGACCGCATACACCACCATCGTGATCAGTGCCCATGTTTCTTTCGGGTCCCATCCCCAGTAACGTCCCCATGATTCGTTTGCCCACACAGCTCCCAGGAAAGTTCCGACCGTCATCAACGCCAAACCGACCCAAAGCGCCATTTCGTTTACGATGGTCAATTCTTTGATACGGGCTTTCAGCAAGGCTGTATTTTTCTTTCCGGCAATACTTGTTAGTACCAGATTGGTCAGTCCGATCAGGCAACTGATACCGAAGAAACCATATGCAGCCACAATAACAGCCACATGGAACATCAGCCACGGCGATTTCAATACGGGAACCAGCGGGTTGATCTCCGGATCCATCCAGTTCAGTCCGGAAACGAACAGGATAATTCCACCGAACAAAGTAGCCAGTGCAAAGGTCACCGTACTGCGGCGCACGAATAACAAACCAGCCAGGACAGTTGCCCAGGCCACATACACCATTGTTTCGTATGAATTACTCCACGGTGCATATCCGCCGATATACCAGCGCATCCCCATTCCATACATATGGTAAGTAAATACGAGCAACACCCCTACCCCCAATATCCAGATACCGAACTTCATCCACTTCTGCTGCTTGAACAGCATAACGAACGAAAGGACCAGCAACAAACCGCCCAGGATCAGATAACCTATCTTACACTGACGGAATACATCCATCTTATTATATTTAAGCTCAGCTTCAATCCTTTTAGCCGAGATATCGAGTGTCTTGTTCTTTGCCTGCTGATACGTGCCGATCATATCGATCACCTCGTCAGCCTTCGACCAGTCACCTTTCTGCAAGGCATCCTGCACTTCTGCCAGATACCATCCCATAATACGGGAAACGAACATGGAGTCTTTCCCTGTAAATGCAGACAGATCGTCACCGGCAGCATACCATTTATGATTAGGATCGTCCTCTTTCGGAAACAGATTCAGCATCTGGTAATTGATCAGCTGATGAAATATATTGATCTGCTCATCGAGTTTAAGCAAGTCTTTATCGAAACGGGTACGCTGGGCAGGCATCTTGTTATAGGCTTCTTCCAGCTTTTCCTGTAATTTATAATCTCCATTCTTATCGAACACCTGCAGATAAGCACATTCACCGTCTGTCAAATCATAATAATTTGCCAGCTCCGGATTGGATAAAGCGATGAAAGGTACACGCATCCACATGTCCGGCATAGCCAGCAGGCTCAACAGGAACTGATCGGAATTTAATTTACCGATCTTATCCGCTTTGTGCAGTTTGCGCAGGATCTCCGAAGAGAATGTATTGATAGGCATCATACGTCCACTATGGGACTGAATGGGCAATGCCCCGAATTTTGCCGCATGTTCCGAAGATACCGCATATTTCTGCACGGCATCCAGCATGGGCGAAGTTTCTTTTTTTGCGTCCACCGATACCGATAAAGCCAGTAACGCAAGGATCATGGTTGCCGATTGAGCAACAGAACGCAGCTCCTTTAAACGACGGCTCAACGCCATAAAACGGGAGTTCTTCCCTACCAGGGAAATAATAAGTCCGATCACCAACAGCAGGTAACCGGTATACGTTATGTTCCGTCCTGCCACATCACGGTTGACGGAAAGTACGGTACCCTGTTCATCCGGATCGTAAGAAGCCTGGAAGAAACGGTAGCCTTTTATATCTAATACGTTATTCATAAATACCCGTTCGCGACGTGTCTGACCATCTACATGTACCAGCAATTCGCTTTCGTAGGAAGACGGGCTGGACGAACCTGGATAGCGGGTCAAAGTAAATTTCTCCAGTTCCACAGTGAAAGGTAAGGTATGGAAAGTAGTCAGATCGCCCTGGCGGACTGCTATCTGATCTGTTGATTCTCCTTCGCGGATATGAAGGATTCCTTCTTCACCGAACTGGAAAGAAGTAAGGGCGCCAAGAAGGATAATAATAAAGGAAGTATGAACGAGCATCAAACCCCATCTGCGGAGTTTTAAATACTGATACTTAACAGCAATGACGAGAAAATTAGCGACTAAAAGAAATTGCAACAAAAAGAATAAAGGAGAATAATAAATCATCGCTTTGGCAGCAGCCGTACCATGATACTTTTCAATAAAAGTGGCAACAGCCAGACCAAAACCATAAAGAAGTAACAAAACGATCGTTGTTACAAAGGATGAGAATATTCTTTCGAGAGTTGCTTTCATTTGATGTTCTAATTAAGTTATGCCGTCAAAGATAAGAAATTTCAATTAAGTGACCCCGGCCTTTCCGGGGCCACCTAATAGATATTATCTATATCTGGGACATATCTTAGGGATTAGTCTTCGATAATTACACGGAAACCTACGTTAAATACACGCTGATACGGATAGTATGCTTTACGTGCATAAGCTGTAGAGAATTTCGGACGTTCGATATATGAACCACCACGAGCCACTTTGTGGTCGGAAGTCAGTTTTGACTTCGGATTATAAGGATAAGGTACATAATCTGAACGGGTCCATTCTGACACATTACCGTGCATGTTATACAAACCGAACGGGTTGGCTTCGTAAACCTTCTCGCCTGTCTGGATCAACTGACCATCGTCTACACCTTCTTCTTTCGGCAGATAAGTATAATACTTATACCACATAGAATTTGGAGACATAGGTTTCGGGTCAACACCACTTACCGCGAACAGTAAAGTAGTTTTGTCAGCCAAGTTCTCATATTTACCGAAGTCTGTATTCATATCACCATACCAGAAATCACTGTTGCTACCTGCGCGACAAGCCCATTCCCATTGTGCTTCTGTCGGAAGCGTAATGTTCAAGCCTGTCTTTTCGCTCAGTTTCTTACAATATTCCATAGCATCGTTGTAGCTTACACGGATAACCGGTTGATTCGGCTCGTTAGCCGGATAACCCTGTACCACGTGGTCTTTCCATAACTGGTCTACGAAACGGCTGTCGTGATCCGGATTGATTACGTTAAACTGCTGGTTGGTTACTTCCATTTCACCCATCCAGAACGGTTTGTCGATCTTCACTTTAGCTGTAGGATAAGCATCCGATTCGCCATTGTAGCTACCCATTACGAATTCACCTGCAGGAATACGAACGAAATTGATCTTCACACCCGGAGCGATTTCCACCTCTTTGCGATTGCTGGTTTCCTTGGCAAGCATGTCTTTGATAGCAGCTTTGTCGAACGGCCAACCTTTAGCCTTCACTTCTTTCACCTTTACAGGAGCCGCCTTTTCAGGCATAACCGGAGTAATCGGACCCTGTGCTTTCAAATAAGAAGCATAGTCAGCGATTTCCTTCTTCCAGTCTACACCCATACCGTTAGCATACTTGTCAGTCAGTTCCTTACGACGTTCGATCTGATCGAATCCCTGGTATGGAATAATTTCCTTACCCAGAACATTGGCATCGAAGTAACCTTTATCAGGAGCGTTATAGTCAATCCAGTTGTACAGTTTCAACCATTCTGCATCTGTCAGTTTCACGTTATGGTGACCTTTCTTCAGGATACGAACCAATTCACTGGTGTTCGGATGATATTCATACGGCTGAAGAACAACCATATCACCTTCACCGCCCTGACGATGTACGTACGGATGGATATTCAAGTAAGAAGTACCATAACCCAGTTTGTCTTTCTTACCGCCGCGCAAGTCGAATGCTTTGCCTTCGCCATTGTGACAAGCGATACAAGCACGATCCAGGATCGGCTGAATTTCCAGGTCGAATGTAAATGAACGAACGCCACCTTCCGGAGCTCTCAAAGGAGCAGCAGCTTTCTGAGAAGCCATTACACGCTTAGGAATAGGAATCTGGTTCTGGTCTTCGTGACAACCGATACAAGAAACCACTTCACCCGGCTGACCAGTTACCCAACTACGCATCCACTGAACAGCAACGCCATCCTTATCGATTGGCTGGATAGAGATCGGTGTATTAGCCGGAACTTTGAAGATTGCTGAACCGTCTTCTTCAACAGGAACAGTACCTAACAAACGTTTGATATCCCAACCACTCTGAATACCATGCCAGTTATGGTCAGAACGAGTCTTCACATAAGCATATTCGTAAGCATGCAGACGAAGCTCCTTTACAGTTCCGCGAGGAATACCGCGCAGACCTTCACCTTCATAAATATCCTGAATAAAGATAGTAGCTTCTTTTTCATTCAACTTCACACGATCAGGAATTGCCGGAGGAGTTTTAGTTTCCTTCACCAGGATCGGGCTGATATAACCTTCACCCTCTGCCTGCATCAAACAAGTTACGTTATCATAGATGTCGACCAGATAAAGTCCCCACAATGACTGAGGATTCAATTTGGCAGCAACCAGGAAATATTTGTCGTTCAACGGAGTCGGTTTTACGAACTGCGGCCATACACCATTTACCAGTTCGTCTTTGATCAGCTCCTGGATAGGACGGTTACGATGAGGAATTTCCTGTACCATACCCTGAACATTCTTACGGCCTTTTGTCGGATCGAAGATAATCAGACGTCCTGAACGGGCAACCCCGTGGTGACCGGAAATGATACCTACGAAAGCAGAGCCATGCCCTGGCAACGGTTGGATATCGAATGTACTGTTCGGGAACATTGAACCGCTACCATACAGTGCTTTGTTCTCCGTTCCGTCCGGGTTCATATGCATTACGATACGAGAATAGTAGTGAGTCAGGTCAGTATATTCCCAACGAGTGTACATCACACGTCCGTTGTTCATAACAACCGGGTTCCAGTTTGCATCCTGGTCGAAAGTCAAACGACGCAGGTTCTTTGTCTGCGGAGTATACAGAACCATATTACCTACCGGGTCATCACCGCTTACACAAGGAACACCCTGGTAACCGATGTTAGAGTTAGCGATAATACGTCCGTCCGGCAGATAAGTACCGTCATAAAATTCCAGATCCGGCTCTTCGTTTTCTACCAGTTTTTTGCAACCTGTTCCGTCCAGCTTCACTTCATATACGTTCCAACGTTTATCGTTTTCACCCATCAAAGTCGTGAACATTACGCGGTCAGCATTCCAGTGCATTCTCAGGTCAGCGATAGAAGCATCAGCTACGATCGGTTTGAAAATGCTCTTCATCTGCATATCGCCACGCAGGTTTGTCAGCTCGATGATCTCTGCATTGAAACCGCTACGACGTGCAGATTCCTGGTTACTCCAGTTATTAGCCTGTGTACCCAGGTCCGGCGCCATTGCCTGACGTGCTCTTGAACCTAATTTATAACGTACAGCGACGATCTTGTCAGCATCCAGCAGCGGGTTACCCACCAGGATAGCCTTTTTGTTTTCCAATGCTTTGCGGGCATCAGCCATTGCTTGTTCGTCACCTTTATAAATACCGCTGAAACCTTTCTGCTGAAGTTTTACCAATTCGTCCAGCATCGGCTGATACTTGGCTGCATCAAAACCTTTCTGCTTGCTCATATCTGCAAATGCCAACTTGATAGCATCGACATTCAGCCATTCCAGGTCACCCTGCAATGCATAAACATCCTGAAGTTTTTCAAACAGTTCCAGATATTTGCGGATCTGAGTATTTACATCTTTCTCGTTGGCGATCTGCTGAACGACACTCTTATAATAAGAACCGTCTTTCAACTTTCCGATCATAGCGTCTACTGCCTGTTTTTCAACAGAAGCATCCGGAGTGATCAGCCATGTATCCAAACCGTCCATCATAGCGCCCAGCATACCGATCTGTTCCGGATATTTAGCGATCAGTTCGTCGCCAACAAATTTCGGAACCACATTCAATGCCTGGAAATACACGCTACCGCCGGAAGAAGTATCGTCGATACCTACTTCAGCTTCAAAGCGAACGTATTCACCTTTAACAGGATAAACCAAAGTTCCGTTTGCATGGCAGAAAACACCGTGTTTGTATTCTTTGCCGGCAATGAAAATCTCATGGTCGTAAGCGTTAATATTCATTTTAGGCTTTGCCCAACCGGCAACACCATATTCGAAAGGAACTTCATCCAACCAAACAGCAGTACCGTCCGCTTTGATCAAACGAGCGTTACCCCAAACAGCCTGGTCGTAATCAGTACCATCGGGACCTCCGGCAGTGATAAGCACCAACTTATCCACGCCTTTCAAATCCACAGCAAAAGGCTCTGCTTTTTCTTTATGCTTCTTCCAAGTGGAAATAACTGGCATATTAGCCTTCTGAAGCTGAGTCTGCAGTTCTGTTTTTGCTTTAATTGATGCATCAATCCAAGTATCCGCCTTCTTTTGTTTCGGACCAGCCGAAACAAGGAAGGATGTGGATAAAAAGAGTGATACTAATAAAAAATATTTATTCATGTATCTTTATTAAATAAGGTAATAACAACTACGATTGAATATCATTAAAGAGAAGCCTTAGGATTTGTAAAACGAAGGCCGTCGTTATCATGGTAACATGCCCATTCGTCAACAATAGCACCTTCCGGACCTGCCATCATGAAGTGGAATGATTCCAGTTCTTTCAAGCGTAATACATCGCCTACATTCTGAACAACAAAGTTTTTGCTCTTGATAGCGCCATGACTTGCAGGAATTGCCGGAGCATTCGGAGTTTCGTCACCAATTACAGAGAAGTTATAAACCCATCCCTTTTCAACCATCCATGATTCATGTTTTGCAGGGAATTTAGTTTTTACGTGAGCGTGTTCAGGGATCATCTGTCCCGGAAGCAGGTAGATAGCGTGAGCAAAATATCCGTGTTCTGCATCGTTGATCCAGAAAATACCGCCCATACCAACGTTTTCAAAGTCACCCAGACCGAAGTCGGTAACCCACATGTCTTTAGCCATCAGTTCTGTGAAAGGTACATCATAAAATTTAAACATGTCTTTCATAGCTTCGATAGCTACTTTCTGATCGAATTTGCCGTCTTTGTAGAAGTCGGCGTTTGTGTACTTCTTAGAATACTTCATTTCCTTATTATTTTTAGTGTTATCACAAGTGCATTGTTCAGGACATTCAGTCGCATCAGCTGTCTTGTTAGCAGTGTTTCCTGTACAAGCGACCATAGAGCATAAAGCCAGCCCCATAGTCATCATTTTTAAGTTCAATCCTTTTTTCATTTTGTTTTTAATTTATGTTAGTAATATTTGCTATTTTTCGTCAAACGGTCAACATCATCCCAAACAGGATTACAACACTGCTATTCCCTCAATCTCTATTAATAATTCATCCCGGCAAACATCAGCCCACATATAAGATATGGGGATATTCAACCCGTATGCATTTAAAAGTCTTTCTGACTCTTCATAGAAAGACTTATCTTTCAGATAGACCCGAAGCATTTTAAGCTTTGCTTCACCTATCAGCTCCGCTATATTCTCCATCGTGATATGAAGCTGACGATCCAGCCCCACTCCTATCAGGCTTTCTTCGCCACGAATGGCAGCCGTACCCGATATATAAACCAACTCACGATCACCGAACGTCATACTTTTGGCACGTTCGAACTTCGGAGTCGTCTTCTTGCAATGAGCTGCTTCCAGCACACCTTCTGAATAAGCATGGGCAGCTACTTGCAATTTGTTATCGATCGGTGTTGCATAGCAATCCGGATTCGAGAACAAGGCTGCATCCAGATCAACCAATATACCTCCCAGGTTTGCACCGATACCTGTTGCTGCCGGGTAGCCGTTCTCCCAAGTCGTCATAGCATAATAGTCGCTACGGGCATTATTGAATATCTGGTAATGCTGGTCTTCCCCATCAAATTTCGTGATCTGCTCGATATAATTCCACTGACGGATGATACTATTGATAGGGAAACCTTCCTTTCTCAACAAGTCGGATACCAGCTTGAACACTTCCTTCGACTGCTGCTCGATACCAAAATTAATAACATCACCGTGGAAACCGCCGGCAAACAAAAAACGACCGCTGCCATTTTCCAGCAACACATACGGGAATGTCCCGATATATTTATAGGTTATATGGTCACCTTCATCCGGTGTATACATATGAGCTTCCAACACCAGCCCACCGTTCAACGGAGGCTGAGAGACATAAGTCAATACCGGCTCATGGTTCCCATAATATTTACGTACCCTCTCACGCAGTATGATACGACGTGAAACATATTGTTCATTATCACTCGGTGTGCCGAAAAAGGCCAACCTGAATATTTGTTTGTCACGCGGTAATTGAGCTAATAGCTTATCTACCATTATTTCAAAACCCGCCTTCTCCGTAGAATAAATGTTATAGTGTATCTTATCGCAATAATTCATCGATCCCTCCTTTTAGAGTGAATTTACATATTCAACCAAAGCCTCAATATCTTTCTTGGACACTTTCTTATCGATTCCATGTTTGTGCACTTCAAAGACTTCTTCCATTGTAGCTGCACGGCCATCGAAAAGATAAGGAGCCGTACGCCAAACTTCCCTTAAAGTCGGAGTATCCCATCCCTTTTCAAATTCAACATCTTCACCAATGCGATGATATTTCATATCTGTATAATAAGGTCCGCTATGACATTCGCCACATTTCAGTTTTTCAAACACCTTGCGTCCTTCTTTTGCCAGATCCGACAGTTCACCATTTACCAAAAGAGGACTTGGTACCGGACGCAATGCTTTCAGATATTCATCCACACAGACGGCATCTTCTTCAGAAATATCAAAGAACTGAATGAAATTATATCCTGCACGTACAGCAATCTCTGCATGGGCACGGATACCGGAGATCATATTCGGAGGTGTCACATGGCTAAACAACATGCTCTTACAATTCTTGGAATTACCAACACCGTCATTCATCAAATCCCAGTTCATACCGTCCGTACGCGCATCACCCGGATGGCAGCCGTTACAGCTCTGCCAGTTCTGGAAACAGTGGGAGGCATCATTGAAATACTTTTCCCCTTTATTGATATCGGATTCAGTACGTCCCGGATTCAGCTCCGTAGCAGTGATTTCCCGTGTGTTTATATCCATCACATTCAGGACATCCGCAAAATAAGTAGGAATGATCAACTTTCCATCGGTAAGTACCATCGAACGCGGACCGTTGCCCTGCAAAGGAATACGTTCGCGAATACCATACAGGAAGTTCAGGTCATAATCCAATACAGCTTTATTGGGATATGCTTCAAACTTCTCACGCAAAGCCGGGTGATCGATCACACTGACTTCGTGCGTTCCCGAATGAGATATATAAATATGGTCGTTATCACAATCGATACTCCAAATACCGGCAGCACCTCTTTCCGGCTCGTCGACAACAACGGCACCGACAAATTCCTGCTTTTCCGTATCAATGATACTGAAAGCACTTGTATTCATCCAGCCCTGTTGCAACTGTGAAGTCGGCACGGCAAAACGTCCGAGGTTGTGAGATACATAAACATACTTTCCGTCCGGTGTAATACAAATGCCACGCAAAGCATTACTACCGTTAGCCAGCTTAATATCTTTTACTTTGGTAAAACCATCCATTTCGATCACGGAAACACAGGCAGCCACATAATCCAGGTCCGCACGCTGTGCCGGAAGGAAATTGGTTACGTACATATATTTACCGTCCTTGCTGAACACGGCGGACTTCGGTTCACGCAATACTTTTACCTTGCGCAATACTTTATGATTGACAGGATCAACTTCCGATACACTGTTATCAAACTGGTTACATACATAAATAGCCTTCTTGTCCGGTCCGAACATCGGATGGCAAGCTCCCGATCCTGTAGGGATAGCAGCTTCTATCCTGCCCGACTCCAATAACAGTATCTGCAGCTTTCCGGTCTCTTCAAAGGTTGTCACATACGCCTTGTCGCCATCAACCAGGATACCGGTCGGTATTTCGTCCATGGGATAAGAATGCAACAATTTGCCGTCAGGAGAAAAAATATCGACCCGCTTCACACCTTTCTCGGTCAGAAACATTTCTCCTTTATTATTCAGTTTTATATCGGTCGTAAAAAACGGAGGATTGTCAGCCGATGCCAATGAGACACAGCAACTGACAAAGCAAGCCATTAACGAAGTTTTTAATATGTATTTCTTAGCTTTCATGGTATGTTGTTATTTTTTTTGTGTTTTACTATATCCTAATTCTCCTGAGATGTTTTGTGCCACCTCCTTGATATTCGCAACCGTCGAACGGAATATCTCTTTTGTCAGCCTGTCTTTGGGTCCGGATATCCAAATCGCCCCACAAGGATATCCTGTATAATTAAATATAGGAGCGCCAACACATATAACTCCATTCAATTCTTCTTCATTATCCATAGCATAACCTAACTTACGGACTTTTTCCAGTTCCTCCAGATAGGCTTCCCGGGTAGTTATTGTCCGCGCATTATACTTCTCAAATGTCATATACGACAAATAACGGTCGCGGACCGTGTTTGGCAGATAAGCCATAATCGCTTTTCCGGGTGCTGAACAATGCAGCTCGAATGGTTTTCCCGGTGATAATACAAAACGGAACGTATGATGTCCCTGCGCTTGTTCTATAAAAATACCCTTTTGATCTCCTAATACACCAAAACAGGCAGTCTCACCCACTTTATCACGCAAATCGCGCAAACAAGGCAATACTGTCTCCAACAAATTATGTTCATTCAACGATCTGAAGCCCAAAGTTAACAATTTTCTCGATAACTTGTATCGCTTTGTGTCTTCATTATAGTTAAGGTAATCCAAACGAACCAATGTATTCAAAATACGGTAAGCGGTAGTCTGTGAAATATCCAGCTTGTTTTTAATATCCTGAAGCGCCTCACCTTGCGGATGGAGCGAAAGATATTCAAGCACCGCTATCCCTTTTTCCAGATTCGGCACCTTATAATTCTCTTCACCTTTTTCCATATTTGGAATAACGCTTTCCATATTTGAAATATTGTTTCAGATTTGAATCAAATATAAAAGAGTCGCGTTAATAAAGCATATATTTGGTGCAAAAATTGGTTAAGTCTGCTGTAAAGCATATTATTTCTTCCTATAACTAGCTACCGCCAGTACATTAAAGAAGAGAGCAAACAAGCATACGATCACAAAATGTCCTGTTAAATCAGTAAACTGGCTGCCTTTCAGGTAAACCATACGCATCACTTCCACAAAATAACGCACAGGATTGAACAAAGTTATATTCTGTGCCCATTGCGGCATACTACTGATAGGGGTAAAAAGACCGCTTAACAATGCAAAGATAATCAGAAAGAAGAAAGCCGTAAACATTGCCTGCTGCTGGGTGGAGGAAATAGAAGAAATGGCTAGTCCCAGACCGGTAAAAGCAATCAGGTAAACCGCCGCAAACAAATAGATGATGCCGATATTACCGACAGGCAACAAACCGTAAACAACCCAGGCAACAATGACCCCGATCGTCAGAAGAATAAAACCGATGATCCAAAAAGGGATCAGCTTCGACAGAAGGAACAGTGTCTTAGGCACTGGTGTCACGTTGATCTGCTCGATCGTGCCTTTCTCCTTCTCACTGACAATGTTCAGTGCAGAAAGGAAACCTCCGATGATAGTCAGCAAAAAGACCATAATCCCCGGAACCATGTAATTCTTGTAATTCAGATGCGGATTGAAAAGACTCGTAGAACGTATTCCACCGGATTGCAAGCCGGAAGTAAAACCTTTCTCCTGATTAAAATCCTGAATGATCTGCGAGAGATAAGAACTTCCCATGCCTCCTTTTGTCCCGTTCACAGCATTGGCGGCAATCAGCACATCCACTGCACCTTCCCGCCCCAGTTGCTGCTCAAAGTTCACAGGAATCTCCAGAAGCAAATCCGATTCGTTGCTTTCGATAGAGGTTATACCCTGGCCGTAACTATCCGAAACATTCGTCAGGCGGAAATAACCGGAAGCAACGACCTTCTCGATCAATTGGGCAGACAGGACAGAATGATCATTGTCTATCACCCCCAGATTGATATTGCGCATTTCAAAATTCGCTGCAAAAGGCAGGATGATCAGCTGCATCAACGGAACCAAAAAGATGATACGAGGCAGGAAACGGTCACGCTTGATCTGCTTAAACTCTTTCTCCAATAAATATCGTAATGTTCTCATAACTTTCTTGTTATAAACGAATCTTAAAACGTTTTACACTCAGAATCACCAGGAATACGACCATAAATAACAATATCCCCACCTCTTTTAGTATAGCCCCGGCACCCAGCCCTTTGATCATGATATCCTTAACGGCTATGATATACCATTTGGCCGGTACGATATTGGAGATCCATTGTAATATATCGGGCATATTCTCTATCGGGAACATCATCCCGCTAAGCAGGATCACCGGCAGCATCAACACCATCGCACTGATCAGCATAGCTGCCTGTTGCGTATCGGCAATCGTAGAGATCAGCAAGCCCAAACAAAGGGAAACCAGTGCATACAGGATGGATACAGCCACCAGGAGGGTCAAGCTTCCGGCAATCGGCACTCCCAACAGGAAATAGGACAAAAAGAGGATTGTTGCCACATTGACTATACTCAGCAACAGATAGGGTATTGCTTTGGCTAAAATGATATAAACCGGCTTCATCGGAGAAACCAGCAATATCTCCATCGTCCCCATCTCTTTCTCCTTTACAATGCCGACCGAGGTCATCAATGCACAGATCAGTATCAGGATCAATCCCATCACGCCCGGTACAAAATTGTAAGCTCCTTTCATTGTCGGATTATAAAGCAGATGAGTGACGGGGAATATTCCAGTTGACAGTTGACGGTTGACAGTTGACAGTTTCTCGTCGCTTCCTATATCTGTCAACTGTCCACTGTCAACTATCAACTGAGCCCTCTCCTGTTGTATCACAACAGTCGCATACGATGTCAACTGGGTCGCTTCATTCGGGTCGGTCGCATCCGCCAGCAGTTGTACTTCCGCATCCGGCGAAGAAGCATATTGGGGCGGAAAAACAATAACCATTTTCACTTTACCCTGCTTGAAAAGCGATTCGGCTTCCGACTGGCTGTCGATCATTTTATAAAGCTCGAAATATTCGCTGGCTGCCAGATGGGCGCCGATCTTTGTCGTAACCTCATCCCGGCTCTGATCAAATATAGCGATCGGCACGCTCTTGATTTCCGTCGTTATGGCATATCCGAAAAGTAATATCTGGACGATAGGCATAACCAGAATGATCAGCATGGTCCGTTTATCACGGAAGATGTGATAAAATTCCTTTTGTATAAAAGATAAAAATTGCTTCATACTATTCTCCTCTTTTCGCTTTTCGTGCCAGGGCATGGAAAACGTCATTCATATTATCGGCATGGAAAGAAGACTTCAGAGCAGCCGGACTGTCCAATGCTTCGATCTTTCCGTCAACCATGACAGATACCCGGTTGCAATATTCAGCTTCATCCATATAGTGGGTAGTAACAAAAACAGTAATGTTCCGCTCTGCCGCCTGATAGATCAGTTCCCAAAACTGACGGCGGGTAACCGGATCGACACCTCCGGTCGGTTCATCCAAAAAGACGACACGGGGCTCATGGATAATGGCTACGGAGAAGGCAAGCTTCTGCTTCCACCCCAAAGGCAGGGCATCGACCAGTGTATTCCGTTCAGATTCCAGCTCCAGTACATAGAGCAACTCATCCGTTTTCTCTGCCAGCTTTTTCTCCGAAAGGCCGTAGATACCGCCATACAAACGAATATTCTCCCATACTTTCAGATCGCCGTAAAGGGAAAACTTCTGACTCATATAGCCAATATGACGTTTAATCTGTTCTGTCTCCTTATATACATCGAAACCTGCGACACGGGCCTCGCCGGAAGTAGGAGTCGACAACCCGCAAAGCATACGCATAGCAGTGGTCTTACCGGCACCATTGGCACCGAGGAAACCGAATATCTCTCCCTCTCCTACCTCAAAACTTATATGGTCTACTGCCGTAAAGTTTCCGAAGCGCTTCGTCAGGTTGTTTGTTTCTATTACGTTCATTATATATCGAATTAATGCATCTTTTACAGTTGCAATGAATTTTACACGAAGTAGGCAAACTCCGATTCTGCAGAAGACTTTGCCAACACTTTGCCATGCCTTTGGCAGAGCCCTGCCATCCTATTGGCAAACTTCTGCCATCACTATGGCAAGACCCTGCCATCGTATTGGCAAACCTATGCTATCCTATTGGCAAAACATTGCCTTTCCAATGGCAAAATCACAAAGCCATGAAGCAATCTTCCACACTAGGCATCACCGGTTCTATCGTCACATCGGTATATCCCTTTCCTTTCAGATACTGCTTCAGTGCATCCATCTCACGCCCATCCTCTTTTAATGTCAGATGATGCGCATCCCCAAAGGCATAGCAGGAATAAGTGCCGGGAAAAGCCCGCAGGTCGACCAACAGCTTATACATAGCTGCCGAGCGGACAATCCACAGCTGCCTGCCAAAGGAAGCACGGATACCTGCCGGCGTATCGACGGACAAACACCGGCCGGAACGCATCAACGCTATACGGTCGCAACGGGAAGCCTCATCCATATAAGGTGTAGAAACCAGGATGGTAATACCTTGTTTCTTCAGTCGGTCCAGCATCTCCCAAAACTCCACACGCGAAACCGGATCGACACCCGTTGTCGGTTCATCCAAAAAGAGCACCTCCGGACGATGGATCAATGCACAGCACAATGCCAGCTTTTGCTTCATACCACCGGATAACTTTCCGGCTTTCCGGTTCTTGAACGGTTCTATCTGAACGTATATGTCACGAACCAGTTCATAATTCTCAGCTATTGTCGTATTGAATACCGTAGCGAAGAAGTTCAGGTTCTCCTCTACCGTCAGGTCCTGATACAGGGAGAAACGACCGGGCATATAACCGACCATCGTACGGATCTTCTTATAATCACGAACGACATCCAGTCCGCAAACGGTTGCTTTTCCCTTATCCGCCAGCAGCAAAGTCGTCAGGATACGGAACAAAGTCGTCTTCCCTGCCCCGTCCGGTCCGATCAGCCCGAACAGTTCTCCCGAATGTATATCCAGGGAAATATCCTGCAAAGCTTCCACATTGCCGTAGTTCCTGAAGATTCCTTCTATCCGCACTTCGTTGTTCATATCCCGTTCTTTATTTAATTAAACACCGTTTCCCCGTATTGCCCGATCTTGAGATAGCCGTCATTCTTAACAGCAATCTTGATGGCATAAACCAGGTTGGCACGTTCATCTTTCGTTTGGATCCCTTTAGGGGTAAACTCCGACTTATCGGATATCCAGGTGATCGTTCCCGGATATTCGCGCTGTTCATCCGCTCCATAATCGGCAAAGACACGGACAGTCTGGCCCTGTTTCAATTTTGAAAGCTGGTCGGCTGTGATATAAGCCCGGAGATAAAGCAGGTCGGTATCGGCTATTTTATACAAAGGCTTGCCGGCAGCCGTCACTTCACCCGGTTCTGCATATTTGACAAGGACTGTTCCCGCCTGGGGAGTCACGATGCGGCTTTTCTGTAACTGATCGTCGAGCTGCATGATCTGATAAAGGATGCTTTCAGCTTCGGCATCCGCTCCGCCGGTTGTTTTATTCAGGGTGGAATACTGCGCATCGAGTTGCTTCTGCAGATATTTGATATTATTTACGATGTCGTCCACCTGTTTCTGGTTGCCGGCTTTTGCCTTTACCAGGTTCTCCATTCGCTGCTGTTCCGTACGGGCAGTAGCGATCTGCTGCTCCAGAGCTGCGATCTGTTTACGGATATCCGGTTTACGAATATCCACCGAGCGTAAACCTGCCGAAAGCTGCATCTTTTTCAGATATAACTGGGTACTGTCGATATATCCGACCATTGTCCCGGCATCCAGCCGGTCGCCTTCCTCTATATTCAGTTCCATAATCTTGCCGTTTGCCTCGGAAGACACCAGAATCTCCGTTGCTTCAAACGTACCCGTCGCGTCGAAGTTGCCGTCTCCCCTGTTGCATGCAGCAAGACTCAATAAAGCAGCTGCCATCAAAGTGTAAGAATTCAATCGTTTCATATTACTTTTCATGATTCTTTTTGATTATTCATTATTCGTCGTATACATATAATTATAAACCGCATTCAGATGCTGGATACGATGGACCGCCGCCGTCTGCTTTGCCATATCTTCCGCATTGATCTCACGGATCAGGTCGGTAACGGAGATGACCCCATTCTCCAGCTTCACTTCTGCCGCTTTCTTGATACTGGTGCGGAGACGGATGATTTCATTGTCCGCTTTCATCAGGTCGGAAATCTTCTGTATCTCCGTATTCTGCTGCATCAACAGCAGAGAGGTATTGAAGAGGAAAGTCTCACGCTGTACTTCTACCTGCTGCAGTGTGGTTGCGACTTTGCGACGATCATTCTTTAATGTATATAGTTTACCCATATTCCAGGAAAGGCGCACACCCGCTATATAGAACGGATCAAAGCTATCCTCCAGCATATTCAGTCCCGGTCTGCCGTATCCACCCTGGACAAATGCACCGATACGCGGCATCAAACCACTTGTGATCTGTTTGTTCTGCAATTCCAGCAAATAACTTTTTGCATCCAACGCCTTCAGTTCGGGACGATTTATTTCTCCGGATAACGGATTACCCGGCACGTTCGGTACCTCCAGTATCCTGTTCGGATCATAAGGCTTCCCTATCATCGTACTCAGCATCCTGCCGAAAGCGACACGGGAGGCTTTCAGTTCGATTTCCTTCTGGCAAGCATTCAAAAGTTCCACTTCCATGCTCTCGCGGTCGGACAGGTTGGCAACTCCATTAGCCATCATCGCCGTTATACGATCGATATTAATCTGTAGTTCTTTCTGCAGCAACACATTCTGGCGGATCAGTTCCTCCTGAAGCAGACAACCGAAATAAAGTTGGTTCACCCGGTCGTTCAATGTATAAAGATCGCTTTCCAACTGTTTCCGGTCTGCCTCAGCCTGTGCCTTGGTCAGTTGGCGGGAAGTATGGATCGTGCCGCCGTCCCATATATTCTGGTTCAGTTCGGCAACAACCTGATACTGGTCTTTGCTCAATGTCGGTATTTCCAGTCCCGGCATGACAGCCGACAGTTTGTCCGCATCGAACGGGAGCCGGGTCACATCACTCTGATAAGTCGCTTTCGCATTCACCGTCACCTGAGGCAACCAGCCCTTGACGGCATTCGACAGATTATACTGCTCGGTCTGCCCGATCAGCCCGTACTGGCGTATCTGGGGATAATTAGCCCGTGCCCATTCGTAGCACTGCGTCAAAGTAATCTTCTCCTGCCCTTTCATGCTACCCGGTAACAGGAGAAAACATAAAAATAGAATTACACAAATCCGTTTCATAGAGGTAATTATTTATTTTGTGTATGATCGTCCGGTGTCAACAGCCGGATCATTATATCGGTAACGAAAGGGATACGTTCCTGCAGGAACTTATCATATTCCCCGACATTGCCATCCATAAATATAGCAGTAACAGGATTTCGTATCAGCATCGGAAAAATCAGCAGGCTGACCAGGGTCGTTGCCATATAATACAGCGGCATTTTCTTTATCATGCCTCTCTCCATTTCGTCCACCAGTTGAGCATGCAGATGCATGATCGGCTCTATCCGTGGCAGATCTTTCAACACCGAGTGATAGATGTGTTCGGGGTCCCGCTGTAATTCGTTTAAGACGAAAATCGGGAATAAAGGATTTTTCTGCAACGTATTCACATATCGTTCGATAATTTTAGGCAGCTTCTCCAGAAAAGGGAGTTTCTCATCAATAATAATACCCAGGTCAGGCAGCAGGCTGTCCATCAACTGGTCGAAAATCGCATCGAACAGCATATCCTTTGTGCGATAATAATAATGTAAAGCCGTACGCCCGATTCCTGCCTCGGCAGCCACGTCACCCATCTTGGTCGCTTCGTATCCTTTCCTCACAAAGACTATCTTTGCCGCTTCCAGGATTCGGTTCTCCATTGTGATTACTTCTTCTGTACCCATTGTATATCTTGTTTTTACTTCATTTGTCAATAGTGTCTGCCAAATATGTCTGACATTATTGTTTGACAGATATGTCAAATGTAGTATAAAAAAATAAGGGTGCAACTATTACACCCTTATTTTAATATATTTTACAGAATCTTATTCTCCGTACTTCTTGGCAAGACCGCCTTCGGAAGTCTCTTTATACAAGCTGGGCAGGTCGTTACCGGTCTGACGCATTACTTCCACCACCTGGTCGAAACTAACCCGGTGCTTTCCGTCCGAGAAGTTCGAGAATGTATTTGCATCCAGCGCACGTGCTGCGGCAAAAGCATTACGTTCGATACACGGAATCTGTACCAGTCCGCAAACGGGATCACAAGTCAGCCCGAGGTGATGTTCCAATCCCATTTCGGCAGCATACTCGATCTGGGCAGGTGTTCCACCGAACAGCTGACTGGCAGCTCCCGCAGGCACTTTCAAAGCACCACGGCTGTTTCC